>OGRN01000166.1_pt1 | contig 64266 bp, 50 predicted proteins | sample 1553401 | NCBI WGS metagenome assembly OGRN01 (sample SAMEA2580096, study PRJEB22360) | human gut metagenome | biome: human gut; feature: human-associated habitat; material: faeces | place: Denmark | collected 2008/2010 | reverse complement strand
AAATTATGCTGTTTTGTCATTGGACGCAGGAAAAAACGGTTGAAAGAAGAGGTGCAGAAAATGTCCCCTGCCACTGTGGAAAAGAGAAGAGCGGTACTTATCAATGTCGCATATATCGCGCTCGTGCTCGGTGCGTTTTATCTGTTCATGAAATATGCATTCTGGACAGTCGCTCCGTTCGTGTTCGCATTCTTGGTCGCCGCCGCGCTCCAGCGCCCGACCAATTTTATCTCGAAGAAAACCCATATCAAAAAGGGAATTGTCTCGGTTATCGCGGTGCTGCTGATAATCGCGCTGCTGATAACAATAGTTGCCCTGACCGGCGCAAGGGTCGTGTCTGAGGTCAAGGGACTCGCCTCGACACTCGCCGAGTGGCTCAAGAAAGTGCCCGGTTATGTAAAAAGCTGGGAGACTTCGCTCTATCGCTTCGCCGAGCGTCTGCCGGACGGACTTCAAAGCTCAGCCGAGGATGCGATAAAATCATTCTCGGACAAGCTCCTGCTATCATCAGAAGAGCGTGCGGCTCAGCGCGCGCAGGGCGGCGAGCAGAACTCCAATATCAATCTTTTGTCTATCCTCAAGACTCCGCTCAGCGGCGTCTGGTCAACCGCGAAGCAGATTCCGAGTATTTTGGTCGGCGTGCTCCTGTTTATTATCGCCGCCTGCTTCATGACCGCCGGATATGACGGAATAGTCGGCTTCATTAAGAATCAGCTGACCCCGCAGAAGCGCAGAACGCTCTCGAAAACTAAACAAATCGTATTCTCGTCCATGGGCAAGCTCGTCAAGTCCTATGCGCTGATAATGCTCATAACTTTTGCTGAGATGTCGATAGGTCTTAGCGTGCTGAAAGTCATCGGCGCGTACAAGAGCGGATATATATTTATTATCGCAATAATAACCGCAATAGTCGATATCCTGCCCGTGCTCGGCACAGGTACTGTCGTTATCCCGTGGGCGGTGTTCTCGCTGATAAACGGCAGCTACGGACTCGGAATCGGACTCATTGTCATATATGCCTGCATAACTGTCATACGCCAGATAATCGAGCCGAAGATAGTTGCGAGCAATCTCGGCATCCCGCCGATAGTCAGCATCATGGGCATGTATATCGGACTCCAGCTCTTCGGCTTCATCGGAATATTTATTATGCCGATAGTCATAACCGTGCTCAAGGTGCTCAACGACGACGGCGTTATCCATATCTGGCGCAGCTCGAAGAAATCCGTTGAGGCGGACGCCGCGGCAGTCCAGCCGGAGGATGTTTCAGCCGAAGAGGAGAATCAGGAGACCGACGGCGAGCCGAAAGAGTAATTTGTTGACTTTTGGGCTTCTTGTGTTATAATTGAACTGTAGTACAAAATTGTTCGCAAGCACAATTCGGATTTTATCGTGAAAGGACGGTTTTCATGGATATTTTACAGGCAAAAAAAGAAGTTATCGCAGCCGGTCTGCGCCTTGTTGAAAAGGGTCTTATCGCAAGAACATGGGGCAATGTCAGCTGCCGCGTTGACGAGAACAGCTTTGTCATAACCCCGAGCGGAAAGCCCTATGAGGGGCTGACCCCCGACGATATCGTCGAGGTCAAGATCGACACCCTGAGCTACGAGGGCAATGTCAAGCCCTCCTCCGAAAAGGGCGTTCATGCCGAGGTCTACAAGGCTCATCCCGAGGCGGGCTTTGTTATTCACACCCATCAGAAGTTCGCTTCCATTATAAGCGCGACCATGCAGGGCATCCCGACGCTCAGCGAAAAAGGCCGCAAAGTTATAGGCGACAAGGTTCTGCTCGGCGCATACGGTCTGCCCGGCACGAAGAAGCTCAAGAAGGGCGTCGCCGCCGCTATCGCTGCCGACATGGACAGCAAGGCTGTTATCATGGCGCACCACGGAGCCGTCTGCTACGGCAAGGACAGCGAGGAGGCGTTCAATGTCGCCGCCACGCTCGAGCGCGAGAGCGCACTTTATGTGCTCGACCAGTTCGACCGTAAATTCGGCGAAAAAATTGCCGACCTGAGCGAAATGTGTGTTTCATGGGCACAAAATCACGGAAAAACTATTGTAAAGCATGACGAAACCTGTTATAATAACTCGTACAGAGACGCAAGTGGAAAGATAGTATTCTACGCTGCAGGCGACAAGGAGCATACCGTCACCGTCGATCCCGCAACTTCAGCGGTCAGCGGCGAGGGCGAGATCCCGACGGCAGACCTCCATCGCGCCATATATGCTTCACGCGAGGATATCAATGCTATTCTTTATTCCCAGGCTCCCGAGGTGCTCGCAGTTGCCGCCATGGGCAAGACTGTTAAACCTCAGCTTGATGACAGCGCCCAGATAATCGGCGTGAGCCTCAAGTGCGCGAAGAATTCGCCCAAGAAGGTCGTCAAGGCGCTCAAGGGTCGCCACTGCGTTCTCGTCAAGGACGGCGGCGCGCTCTGCTGCGGCTCGAATGAGAGCAACGCAGGTGCGGTCGAGATGATCGCAGAGAAGAGCTGCCTTACCTACATAGGCTCCGGCCTCTTCGGTAAGTGCAAGCCGATCAATCCTATCGAGAGCCTGCTCATGAGAGTTATCTATCTCAAGAAATACTCGAAGCAGGCCGAATAAATCAGACACCTACCATCTTCTTGCCCCCGTTTTATACAAAGAAAATCCCGACCTTGACCGGTCGGGATTTTCTTTTGCGCGATAAAATAACCACCGTCGGGTAACTGTTCATAAAACAGGTTTTACGAAACAAGAGTTATGGCAGTTGCCATGAAAGAGTTGCTGACAACAAGGGTATGAGTAATAGCAAAAAGAATACGGCTTATCAAGGTTGAAATAAACGGGCTTCGCCCGACCTTGACAATCCGTATTCTTTTGCTTTCTGGCAAGCAAGAGGGCAATGCCTAAAGTGGCATTGCCCTCAAAAACATGGTGGGATGAGGAACAGTATTACCCCTTCAACAATCATCGCTTTCCAAGAAAAAATGCAGCAATTTTCAACCTTTATTCGCACTCAAATTCTATTTTCTCAAATAGATATCCGGCAATACAACGGCAGTTTCCTTTGTGTCATCTTCACCTTTCCACGCAACGATAAAACGGATACTTGCAGAACAAGGAATATATCCGCGTTCATGCAAAGTTTGAAGTCTCTCGCGACACGCTTTTGAAAACTTGGCAATGCGCACACTTCTGCCATTCAGTTCGGCAGAAAGATATGCATCTGTGAGAAACAGTGGAATACCGCTTTTGAGTTGGAACACAACTTCTTTTTTGTCTTTGAAGAAATCAAGAACAACATCCTTATGTGTCAACTGTAAATAAATTTCCTCCGGCTCGCCATATTCATTGTTGTCCTCGGAACAGGCTATACCGGGTAAATCGAATGCCGAAAACAGATTTGTGTTGCAGTGAATGTACAACGAGTCTTTTGCTCTTGTCATGCCTACATACAGCTTGCGCTTTTCTTCGTCAGACATAGCGGTGTTCCCACTCAGCATCAAGTAAACCGCGTCAAATTCACGCCCTTTAGCCTTGTGAATAGTGGATACATAAATTACTTCACGCTCATCATCATAAAAATCCTCGTAGTTGGATTCTTTGATAAATTCCTCAAGATCAGTGCGATACTTTGTTGGGTTTATTGCTTCAAAATCGCGCAGAAGGTTTTTACAGATTTCAAGGCAAGGACTACCACTATAAGCCTCGAACAACTGCTTTTTCGCTCTGTTCCAAAGATCATTCGAGATAACGGGAGATTTTAGTGATTGATCAATTTGCTTCAAGAAAAAGCGCAGTTCCAGCAAATTATATAACCGGAAACCATCGAGTGACTGAATGAGCTTGGCTCGAACTCCGTTTTTTAGCAGAAGCCCAAGTATTTGAAGCGCTTCGTCATTTGTGTTTGTCAGCACGCAGCATTTGCCGCTACCGCGGGTTTCAAGAATTTGATTAACCACTGCGGTTGCCATATGTTTGCTGCAATGGCGTGTAATGCTGACTGTTCCTTCATCGTTTTGAACTGCTTCGATAACTGTAGATTTCATGCGGTTTCGTATAGAGGAAACAAATTCATTGGCAAGCGAGACGATCGCAGTTTTGCTGCGGTAATTTTCTGTCATTTCATATTTTACCGCACCGTAATCTTCAATTAGCGACCTCAAATATCTGGAGTCGGAACCGCGGAATTCATAGATGTTTTGGTCGTCATCACCAACCGCTATGAGCCGCATGTCATCATTATTTTGCATCAGGGCACGAACTAACTCAAACTCATTTGCATCCATATCCTGTGCTTCATCGATTACAAGGACACTTTTTGTGATCCTTCCCTGCTCAACCTCGCCATTACGGATAAGTTCAGCAGCATTCTTTACAACATCTTCGATACCTTCCAAGCTGCCGATTTTGCCGAGCAGATCAAAACAATACGAGTGGAAGGTTTTGATTTCCACAAAATTTGCAGCATTGCCAATAAGCGAAAGAAGGCGTTTTTTGAACTCGGTGGCAGCAGCGCGAGAAAATGTAAGCATCAAAAGCTGTTCATGCTTTACATCTTCAAGCAGCAGTAATGCTGCGAGCTTGTGGACGAGTACGCGGGTTTTTCCACTGCCGGGGCCGGCAGCAACCACAATATACTTTGAGTCTGCATCGTTGATGATTTGTGCCTGAATATCAGACAGTTCACCAAATAGTTGATGATACTTGTCCGGCGTAATGTTTCTGTCAATTTCTTTTGCACGATCACCCTTAAAGTATTTAGCGATGAATTTCCGAAAGTCCATTTGGAAATAGTCCTGAACAAATTGAAGTGCTTCATTGTAATCACGCACCATGAGATTTGCATACTCGCCCACTATGTGGATTTGACGAATCTTTTGCTTGTAGAATTCATCCAGAAAACGGTAATCATCAACCTTATACTTGATTCGGTTGTCGGTTACAAGACGCTTGATTTCCATGCCGTTATAGAGAACAAGAAAACCTCCCTCAAGTTTTAGAGCGCCGATCTTCGACAAATACAGTAGAGCATCCTCTACATCCGACAGGGCAACTTCACGATTATGTGTGTCCAACCGGGGCATCCCCTTGTATTCATTGTGAAGTCCCACCAAGGAAAACAAGACGGGTTTTTCATCGCCCTCACCAACAGAAAGCTCATGCGCTTTTGCGTAAAGCACATCAAGGATAAATTTGCACAGCTCAATTCTTAAACGATATTTTTCAATTAGCTTTGATACCTCGAGCGAAGGAATAAGGCGGACAGACTTGGAAGAACCGCACTCCGATTTACGCACATAATTTTTGATCGTGAGATAGTACATCAATGTGCGCAAATTTTTTACGCTGGATACAGTGATCCCCTCAGAATGAGCCTGCTCATTCAACTCTTTGAGATTAAACTCGCAGCCATCTTCCGTTAATTGGGATAGAAGATAGTATTCAAGCTTTGCAAAACGATCCAAAATCAATGAAGACTTGTTTTCTGTATCATTTGCAAGAATATATGCAGACATATCCAGTGAATCTGCCAGCAGCCCCTCTTGACGCATCAAATTGACGGAGTTGATCACTTCATCCTTCGTCATGCCAAGGGTATCAGCGAGATAGTCTACTCTGGACTCTGCATCATCATTTCCGGCATTCGCGATACTCCGGCTGGAAATCAATGATTTAATAATGCGCTTTGCGTTGGTGCGCTGTTCTTCCGAAAACAGCGCAGACTGATCGATGCGGAAAGATGCCTCACGCATATCCTTCGCAAGGATACTTGTTGCATAAACATGCGGCATATTCCTGCCGCGTTTCACATAACCTGCGCTTTCCAGAGCAGAAATCGCTGTTTTAACACGAGTTTCAATATCGTTGACCGAGTCGTCCCATCCAGCTTGTCGAGCGACCTCCAAAGGTGAGCAACTTATACTCGGACGCAGTTTCGTTAAATCCTTGATTGCCTTCCACACTTGCTGTATCTCGCTGATACTCAGCTTTGTTTGATTAAGCAGAATGAAATGCTTGTCCAAGTCATTGTCGTTATAAAGAACATAACATTCTGCCTGCATGGAGGGATCACGCCCTGCGCGTCCTGCTTCCTGTACATAATCTTCGAGCGAGCTGGAGATGTCATAGTGGATGACCAACTTAACATCCTTTTTGTCAACGCCCATGCCAAAAGCAGATGTTGCAACAATAACTTTTATTTCATTTCTGATGAACGCCTCTTGATTTGCAATTTTATCATTTGGGTCCATTTTCCCGTTGAATGGTCTCGCCGGGAAACCATCACTGGTCAGCTTTTCTGCAATTTCGCGTGTGCGCTTGGTTCTGGATACATAGACAATCGTTGGGCAGTTTTTCTGTGCGATCAAATCCCGAAGTGCACTGTATTTTTCTTCATCGGTTTCCTTATACAAAACCGTGTAGTGCAAGTTCTCACGAGTTGCGGAAGAAGCGAAAATTTCGAGATCCAAATCCAGTTTTCTTTTGAAATAATCACAAATATCGCTGATTACTTTTTGCTTTGCTGTTGCTGTAAAGCAGGAAACAGGAATTGGCTTTTTGTCGCTCTTTTTCTTTTGTAATTCGCGGATAAAGTCGCCAATATACAGATAGTCAACGCGAAAATCTTGTCCCCATGCTGAGAAGCAGTGTGCTTCATCAATGACAAAACGAGCAACATTCCGCGAGACCAAAATCTTTTCAATCGTGCGAGAGCGCAATTGTTCAGGCGAGATATACAGCAAAGTTGCAGACCCGTTGGAGACACGCTCCAATGCATTTGCTCGTTCAATAGGATCAAGCAAACCATTGACAGTTACCGCCTCGGTGATCCCTATGCTGTTCAGATTATCTACTTGATCTTTCATCAAAGATTGCAGAGGGGATATAACAACGGTCAATCCGTGGGCTGCTTTTCCCGCCATAAGTGCCGGAAGCTGAAAAGTAATAGATTTGCCACCACCGGTAGGAAAAACCGCGAGCAAGGACTTGCCATCTACTGCGGCTTGTGCAGCTCTTTCTTGAAGAGGCTCCCCATTGTATGTACGAAAACTGTCATGGCCAAAAATTCGCTTTAATTCTCTGTGAATATTGAGTGCATCTTTACAATATTCACATCCCTCCCGACAAGGTGTATTCCGAAGATATTTAATTACATTTTCAATTTTAGGATAATTTCGCAACAGCCATGGCGGTGTAATGGAGTGATAGTCATCTGCGCCAATTAACGCAAGAGCATATGCCAGTTCAACAGGATAGTGACGGATCAGAGGAACAAGATCAGTATTGGCACATATCTTTCCTGCATATTCACTGCGAATCAAATTCGGCACATTGGAATTGTACGGCCTGAAATTGACATATTCAAAGAATCCGGTAAATTCGGGATGATGGTATAGAAGGCAACAGAAAATCTGCTTTAGCTTAGAAGACAGCGCAAAGAAAGCGTTGACTTCATCATAGAATAGATTCGCCGCCTTTTTGCAGTCATTTACAGGATTGTTCAACTCCTCCACTTGCAGTTTGTCATCCTTCAATAGCACGTGATAAGGACGCTTTGGGAACAGGAGTGGGGAAAGATACAGAGTATCAATCGCCATGGTTTGCAGATCGCTTTCAGTTGCAGCTCGAATATACTTCAAATCATGATGGATAAGATTATGACCACAGATAAAATCAGCCCCAGATATAAACGAAATGAAGTCTCGGATGGAGGCAGAATGAAAATAAGTCCGGTCATCTTTCACCGCACCAAGATCGTGTATTTTATTGTCGTCCACGCTAATCTCAGCGTCAATGAATACAACGGATTTTAACATTGCTCCGTCACCCCTTTCGTTTATTGTTACTCTTCTTTTCTGTACTTCTTCGGCGTGTACTTTTCTTTGTTCCGTTCCTTCGCCATCCAATAGGCATCCTGCAAAGCGCGCATCACGGCATCCTTGTCATTCTCGGACAATTCACCTCCGGCAAAGAGCGCAGACACACCGGCAACCAATTCTTCTGCATCCCTCGCACCCTTATAGCCGTAACTCTGCTGTGCTTGCAGTACAAATTCTTCATCTTCAGAGAGCAGGAAGTTTACCTCGCATCCGAGCGCGGCGGCAAGTTTGGTGTAAACCTCGCGCTGTTTTGGATAGCGTCCGTCCACCTCATAATTGCGGATCGTCCGCAGGGACAGACCACACATTTTACCCAGTTCCGTCTGGGACAGCTTCTTTTCATTTCGCAGCAGCCTTACCTTTTCTCCAAACTTCATCTCAAAAACCTCACCCGGAAAATAAATTGCCTATTATTTTGCCCAAACCTATTGACAGAGGAACCTTAACTTGCTTATAATATAATTAGGTAAATATCTTACCTATATTATGGGCAAAATCGAGCGATTTGTCAATGGGTTTGGGGAAATTAGCAGAATAGCAAGCACAGCAAGTGTATGTACACTTGCAAAAATCCGCGTGATGTCATTCCGTATGGCTTGCAGAATAGCAAGCACATCCGGTGTTGCCACACTCGAAGATTTTTTATCATTGGGATATCCCAAACCCTTAGTCTTTCAAGCGAAAAGGAAGGTGGAAATGGAAGAAAAGAAACGCAACATCCGCATCGACCAAGACGGCACTTGCCATGCTCCTGTTCCAATGTGGCAGGAGTTGCCGCAGATTACGGTACGCCTTGAAGAAGGAAATACCACCTACCGCTTTACCGGCAGCTTTGATGGGAAACACACACTTCCCGAAAAAGTGGTGAAGCTGGCAGATGAGCAAAAGGGTGTGTGATTTTATGACCTACAGCAACCTTGTATTGGCAGACTGCCCACCGAATATGGAGGAAAATATTATGAAGCAGTCTGACAAAATCACAGCATTGTATTGCCGCCTCTCCCGTGACGATGACCAACAGGGTGACAGCAATTCCATCGTTAATCAAAGGGCATTTCTGACGAAGTTTGCTAAGGAAAAAGGCTTTCGGAACATCGAGTATTTTGTGGATGACGGGTACTCCGGCGCGAACTTTCAAAGACCGGATTGGCAGCGCATGATGGCTCTTGTGGACGAAGGCAAGATTGGTGTCATCATAGCCAAAGACATGAGTCGGATCGGGCGTAACTATCTGGAAGTAGGAATGTACACCGAGATTACATTTCCGCAGAACAATGTCCGCTTCATTGCAGTCAACAGCGGTGTAGACAGTTCCAACCAGAGTGACAACGAGTTTGCTCCTTTTTTGAATATCATAAACGAATTTTATGTTAAAGATGGTAGCAAAAAGGTACGGGCATCCTTGAAGCTGAAAGGAGAGTCCGGTGAGCATTTGACTACCATACCGCCCTACGGCTATGTGAAAGACGCAGAAAACTCCGAGCAGTGGATTGTCGATGATGAAGCCGCACAAGTTGTCAAACGCATCTTTGCTTTATGCATGGATGGCAATGGTCCGACACAAATCGCCCGTATACTCAAAGAGGAACAAGTGCTGACACCTACGGTCTATCAGGATCAAAAGGGACAAGCCGTCCGATGTGCTTTACCCGACAATCCTTATGGATGGAACAGCAGTACAGTATCGGCAATTTTGGAACGGATGGAGTATTGCGGACACACCGTAAACTTCAAAACGCACCGACAGTCTTACAAGATCAAAAAGACCATCGAGAACCCACCGGAGCAATGGAAAATCTTCCGCAACACGCACGAAGCCATTGTGGATGAGGAAACCTTTGAACGGGTACAGGAGCTTCGCCGCAACAAGCGCAGACCGGCTAAAACGGGTAAGAGCAATTTGTTTTCCGGTGTTGCCTGCTGTGCCGATTGCGGAGAAAAACTGTACTACTGCACCACGCAAAACTTTGAGGAGCGGCAGGATCATTTCGTTTGCTCTACCTCTCGGAAGAAAGGCAAAGATGTGTGCGGAACACACTTTATCCGAGCAATGGTATTGGAAAAGGGCGTACTGAAATTTCTTCAAATCCTCCTTTGGTACATATCCGATTGCGAGGACTTGTTCCGTGAAAAGCTCGGTGCCAAGCGCAAAGAAGAGTTCAAAAAAGAGCTGGCTGCAAAACGCAGACAGCTCACACAGGCACAGCGCAGAATCGAAGAACTCGACCGACTGTTCAAGCGGATTTATGAGGACAATATTTCGGGTAAGATCAATGACAGTCGTTTTCAAAAGCTATCCGTTGACTACGAAAATGAGCAAACGGAGCTGACGGAAAAGATGCTGTTATGGGAACAGGAAATCGCCAAGCAGGAGGAAGAAGCGGACAGCATCGAGCAATTCATCCGCAGGGCGAAGAAATATCCCGAACTGACAGAACTGACACCGGCAATCCTAAACGATCTTGTAAACAAGGTGTATGTGTGTGCTCCCGACAAAAGCAGTGGACACAGAGTGCAGGATGTACGGATCAGCCTTGCCTGTATCGGTTTCCTGCCCGAAAGCATTATCTCGGAAATGGTCAATCACGCAGCAGAAAGCAGAACAGCGTGACTTCACGCCACGCTGCTCCAGTTAAACATTATAAACCTGTCTTATTACGAACTACCTTCCGCGACGGTGGTTATTGCTTTAGCTGCCGATATATTTTTCTATGAATCTTTCAACTGTGCTCCAATATAATTCCGGGTCAACCGATGACGAGAGCGCGTGTCCCGCACCCTCAACGGTCAGTTTTTCTTTTTCGCACGCCGCCGCTAAGTACAGCTCGCCGAGCATTTTATACGGCACGAGCTCATCCTCCGAGCCATGTATAAACAGCGTCGGTATACGACTCTTTTTGACCTGGTCAAGCGCGCTCGCCTGCTTGAAATCATAGCCGTCGCGAAGCTTTGAAAGCAATGACGCGGCGTTGAGCACCGGGAACCACGGGATGTGCAGCGTTTCCGCTTCCCAGATGAACTCATCCCACTCCGAGGTGTAGCCGCAGTCCGCGATAACGGCCTTGACATTTTCGGGCAGCGTCTCGCCCGATGCCATGAGCACCGTTGCCGCGCCCATGGACACGCCGTGCAGGATTATCCGCGCGTCGGGATCCCATGAGAGAATGAGCTTTATCCACCCGGCTATGTCCCTGCGCTCGGGCCAGCCCATGCCGATTTTTGCGCCCTCGCTGTCGCCGTGGGCGCGCGCATCGACCGCGAGAACATTGAAGCCGCGATCATAGAATTTTTTGACGAACCCCGCCATGTGCTTCGCCTTGCTCGTGTATCCGTGGCAGACGAGCGCATAGTCGGAGCCGGAATTTTTGAATCTCTTGCCGTGCAGGCGCAGAGAGTCGGAATTTATATAGACATCCTCGCCCTCGTCGGCGTACCACTTTTTCATTTCGGGTGTCCCGGTCATGCCGCTGTATTTTGCGCTCGCCTCTTCTTCATCGGCGCTCGTGTTTGTCGCCTTCTGAACGAGGTTGTTGAGCTTGCTCATATGTATGGGTGATTTCGTGTTTATCGCGAAGTTATAGAATATCTCCGCCGAAGCCGCAGTCAGAGCGGCCAGCCCGCCGAGCGTTCCGAGGACGGCGCCCGCTGTTTTTCTGCTGTTCATAAACTTCCTCCTGCTTTTTTCAAGATTATAGCATAACCGCAAATGCCGTTCAAGCTTTTTATATAAAGACTGTGTGTATAAAAAACAAAGGTCATAATCCGCGTTTTAATCCGTGAACTATGACCTTTTTCTAAAGCTTTTTGCCGCTTACGCCATGTTTTCCAGCGCATTCATGAACTTCGGGTTGCTGGGAATGAACATATAGTTGAGGAACAGGACCTCCTCTATCGAGTTCGTCTTGACGAAATCGGCGAGCTTGACGGTCAGCTGGCGCGGATCGAGGACATATATTGTTTTATAATTCGCGCAGAGCCACGGCACAAAGGCGTTCGCGTAGCTCTCTTTGATAACAACAATGCTCTTGTCGCTCTGTGCATCGGTCGTTATCTTGACAACGCCGTGGTCGCCGCCGACAAAGGCTAAGTATTTGTTCGACGAAGTAGTTTCGGTGTTGATGACTTTAATGCTGTAGCTGTTGCTCATCGCGGCGTCGGTGTCCGAGGCTATAGCTGTTGTGTTGACGGGCGGAATGAAATATTCGACATAGTCGGGGTCGTTCGAGAGCGCGGTGCTCTTTGTGTCTTTGTAGAAAAGCCCGAGGAACGGCGAGAGCTTGCCGGTCTGGAGAGTGTTTTTGTCAACGGGCGTGAACCCCGCGACTTTGGCGAAGGTCCGATAGGCGTAGTACGCGCCGAGGGTGGTCCAGTGGTGGTCGCTTCTGAAATAGAGATATTCGTCCGTGTGCGCCGCCATCTCGGCATAGGCGTTGACAGGCGTTATGTCCTTTAACTGCTCGTAGATGTAGCACATGCCCTCGTACTGCGACTTCGACACGCCGGTGTTATATTTGCTCGGGGCATAGAACTCAATGGCGGTCGGCGCCATGAGACAGTAGGCTTTGGTGTCCGGCATCTCCGCCTTGAGGCGGTTGAGCGCGTCGGCATAATTTTTCATGTTTTTATACGCGTTGCCGTAGGGCTCCATGACGCGGTTGCCGATTTCGATGAGCGAAGTGCCGCTGTAGGTCTTGATCTTCACATCGTCGGAGACCGAGACGGCGTTTTTCGGCTTGACGAGACTGCCGTCCTCATTCGTCTGAGGCTCGGTGGTTCGCTCCTCGGTCGTCTGCTCTCCCGCAGGCTCGGAAGAGTCGCCCTGAGTGTCCTTGTTCGCGCATCCCACAAACGACAGCAGCATCGCCGCCGCCAGAACGGCTGCAAAAATTCTCTTGAGTTTCATGGAATACCTCCCCTGAAAGTTTTTCTCGTCTATATAATAGCACACTTTTTATAAAAAATGTGCGGATTTTGATTTTTCGATTCACAAAGTGAAAAAATCCCGGTGCGTGACCGGGATAATAATTGATGCCGTCAGAATATATCCGACTCGGGCGTGATTACGCTTTGGCTTTTTTGATATTCGTATGTTCTTTTTACCCCTCCGCGATCTGTTTTGCCCACGGCAACTATTTTCTTCGCGCCGTATTCATAGGAGTAGGTCTCGGTGGAGGAGTATGATATCTCGTCGTGCTCTTTTTCGGTGTATCTTATTTCAATCGGATTTCCGTGCTCGTCGTTTTTGTATTCGTATTCCTCCGTCATGCCGCGGAAATTTTTTGAAACTTTCTTTGTCAGTACGCCGTTTTCGTCATATTGATATTCTTCCGTCAAATTCGCCATGCCGGACTCGTCCTGCGATATTGTCGCGCGTATAAGCTCACCGCGGTCGTTATATTCAAAAATATCGGAAACTGTATACCCATCGGAGTCGGTGATGTCTTTTTTAATGAGCCTGCCGTTGCCGTCATAAGAGAACACTGCCTTTTTGCTGCCGTTCTGCGCTGAGATAAGCTTTCCCGACTTGTTATAAGTGAATTTCAGCACATCCTCTTCCTTGCCGGAAGCGTTCAGCGTGGATATCTGAGAGATTTTCTTGTCCGAGTCGTATTTATAGCTATATACGTACTCGCGGCTGCCCGAGCGGGTTATCTCCTTCACGGTGCCGTCGCCGTTGTAGGTATATTTATAAGTATCCGTATCGCTGCTCAGAGGATTCCCGTGGGAGTCATATTCGGTGGCTTTGTTTTTGATATAATTGCCGTCCGCGCTTTGCTTGTCCTCTTCGGTCATCTTCCAGCGGCTCTCTTTGTCGAGCCCGATGCCGAGATAATATGCGGAGATCACCTTGCTCGCCTGACCGTCCGAATTCGTCTGTGCGTCCGCAATGCTTTCGCCCTGCAGGGTGCTGTCGGTGTCCACAGTCTTTCCACCGCACCCGGCAAATAATATAACCGCCGCAAAAGCCAAAAGTGCCGCCATAAATTTCTTCATTGTCCTGCCTCCCTTTTTGTAACAGACACATTATACCACAAAATTTGAAATATAGGCCTATTTTTTAAAAAACAGGGACGGCTGAACCGTCCCTGCCTGCTTACATTATTGTATCCGGCGAAACATTAAACGCTTCTTTGCGGTGATATTCATACTCGGTGACCTGTAACGCCTTGTTGCCTTCTTCATTTTTTGCGTAGGTAAAGCGCGTGGCGGCGGTCACTTTTTCTTTGTAGGAGTATACCGTTTTCGAAGTGTAGTCAAGTGTCTTTTTCCCGTTTTTTGTTGAGTAGCATTTCACCTGATCGGGGTTGCCGTTTATATCGTTGGTGATGAATTCTTCGGTTGTGACCTGCCCTTCGTCGGAATAATACATATCCCGATAGTAGATCACATATCCGTTCTTGTCGTATTTTCGCTCCGTTTCTGTTGTGAGCTTGCCGCCGTTTTCGGTGTCGTAGCACTGTTTGAGTACAAGACGGTTGCTTGAGTCATATTTATATACATACCTGCTCCCGTCGCTGATGCACTCCGTCAGGTTGCCTTTTGAGTCATATTTGTATTCGGTGTCCAGGTTCCCGTCGTTGAGCCGTTCGCGGACAAAGACAAGCCTGCCGTTGTTGTCATATGTAAACTCTGTGACAGTGGTTATAATGTTTCCGGACTTTTCCGTAACTTTTGCGAGCCGCTTCTGTGAGTCGTATTTGTAAGAATAGCTTGCCGGCGAGCAGTACATTGTCTGCGCCGAGCCGATAGTCCCGTCGGAGTTATATTTATATTCCGCGCGATATGTACCGTACGGGTAATATTCTTCGCCTATTATATTCTCGTTCGAGTCAAATTTGACGCTTTTTCCGGTTATGTATTTGTTTGATGAATCATATGTGGCGTCTTTGACAACGACCCAGTGCTGCCATTCACTGCGGTAAAGTCCGAGATAATAGTGCGGGTTTGCCGAAGCTTTGTTGCCGGAAGATGTGTTTGCACCTTTGCCGGAAGCACCGCCCGCCGGAGCGTTCGCGGCGGAAACGCCCGGCTGTTGCGCGGCGCTCGGCAGTTCGGCGTTAGAATTTATTTCGTAAATATCGGTTTTGCCTTCGCCGTCGGAATACCGCTGCGAAACCTCGCCGGAGACGAGGTTGCCTCTCTTTTTACTTTTGCTTTTCTTGCAGCCGGCAAACGAAACAAGCATGAGCAGCGCCAGCACCGCCGCAAGGATTCTTTTTGCTTTCATTAAAATCACCACATCCCCCCATTGTCTCAGTATAATACATCGTCCAGCCGGCGTGATCCGAAATGTTCATATGTACGGACGCCCGAGTCTTCTGTTGCCGTAATTTTATTCTCTTCATAAGTATATTCGATGTTGATTTCCGGATAGTATTCTTTATCTTCGGTGCCATCATCGGATTTCTTAATACTGCATGTTTTTATAGTCGTGGGATTTCCGTACTTGTCATTTTCGTAAGTGCATTCCTCGACGCCGCTGATATATGTTTTTGTTTCCTTTGTGCGCGCGCCGGTCTGCGGATCAAATTCGCGTTCAGTGCTGTTTTCAAAATTTTCGTCCCGGTCATATTTAGTGCTCATCGAACGGATGAGACAGCCGTTTTCGTCATATGTATACACGGTTTTTATTCTGTAATTCAAAGTAGACTCGAAGAAATAGCTGTTAGCACAAATGCTGTTCTCTTCGACTATGTTTCCCGCGTCGTCGTAGACATATAGAGTGATAATTGAGTTGGACGAATATTTAATAACAGTTTTTGAGATGCGGCCCCGGTCGTCGCGCTCACATGTCATGTATCTTCTATTGGGCCATTGGCCGCGAAAGCGCACAGAACGTATATGCCCGTCGTTGTCGTATTGATATTCCGTTCCGACGCCCTCACTCTCCACATCAAACGGGAAGCACAGAAAAAATTTTATAGAATAATCATCTACTTTCAGAAGATTACCTGCATTGTCGTATCGCATCTGATATTTTGAATATTCCCAGTCGAGGAGATCGTCTATCCCGCGGATTCCGTTATTCCGGGGGTTATCTTTTTCCGATGTCCAGTTCCAACGGTTCCAGTTCGGGTGGCCGATGCCGAGAAAATATTTCGAATACTTTTCGTCCTCGGTTCCGACTATCGCGCCGAACGTTTCCGTTGCTTCGGGCTTTTTGCTGCTGCATCCGGCAAATACCGCTGCAATCATTGCCGCAGCGAGAATCGCCGCAGCGAGCCTTTTTAATTTCATGTTTTTGTCCTCCGGTTTAATACTGCCTGCCGCGATATATTTCTTTTGCCATGCCGATAGATTGCAGGCTTCAATCGGCGAAGAATCCATGGTTGCAGCTGAATTCTGAAACGAGATTTGCAAAGTACATCTCGGTAGGCTTGGTCTCGTGGTATTTATAAATTCTGGTGCCGTCGAGGATGAGCGTGCCGTCTGAATCATAGGCGATGATTTTGCCGGTCACTTTGATTTCGGACTTGCCGTAATCATATGAATATCTGTGTTCGTATTTCAAATTCTTTTTGCCGCCCGTTGTCAAATACACCTTTACTGCGGTCGGATTTTCATATTTGTCAAGGGTGTAATAAATCTCGGTGATTTCATTGGATTTAAGATTTGTTTCCTTTTGGTATATTACAAATCCGTTCTTGTCATATTTGAATTCTTTGTTGCCGGTAGCTTTGCGATTTAAATCAAAATGCTTTTCAATCAAGCAGTTTCCATGTCTGTCATATTCGTATGTGGTTATACCCTGCGTTTCGTTTTTGCTTACACTTATGGTGCATTCGGTAATTTTTTCGTCGGTATTATACTTGAAATCCTTGCTATCAATAAGCTTTTTGCCGCCGGAATAGCACTTTTCCGAGGTGAGCAGACCTGCGGAGTTGTAAGTATAATAGGTCGTCTTGGGCTCATACGCCTTGTCTCGGCTCACGGAAACCGTCTTGACAAGGCGCTTCGCAGAGTCATATTCATATGATTCGCTTGTAGCATAGCCATCGGTAAAATCCGCGCGCTTTATAGTGCCGTCGCTGTTGTATGTGTATTTGCAGCCTACAGAGCCGTTGCAGTTTTCTCGGTTGTCGTCTTCATATGCAATTGTGAGAACGAGGTTCCCACGGTCGTCAAAATCAAAATCATTGTTTAAGATTGAGATATCTTTAGGGGTTTTCTCAAAATAGGACAAATCTCTTTCTTTGTGAAGCGTCCAGTGATTCCAATTAACCCCGGACATATCAATATAGTATTGGGGATATTTGCTCTCTTCGGCAGTGGCCGCCTGCGAGGTTGAAGCACTCTCGGCCGCCTCACTTCCATTTTCTGCCTCAGATGCTTGGGCACCGGCAGCTTCTGTCGAGGTTGAAGTCGAATTGTCTTTCTTCTCTCCCTTGCATCCCGCGAAGGAAGCCAGCGCGAGAAAAGCGAGGATAGCCGCAATGGTTCTTTTAATATTCATTTCTTGCCCTCCTTTTTATTCGCATATATCATAACATATTTTTCTTAAATATGCTTTATGTGCGTGCGGTACGAACCGCCCGTTTTTGGGTACGAAGTAAAAAAATATAAAAAAGCTCCCGGAAATTTTCCGAGAGCTTTTGAATAAGATATTTATTTTGCAATCTCGCAGGTCTCTGCGTTGATTATGTGCTGGAACACTGCGATGTGGGACGAGGAGATGAACTTGTCAATATGCATCGAGCCGAAGAACCAGTGCTTGTATTCGCATGCCGCGCCGAGTTCCTCGAAATATGTATTGAGTCCCGTCACGCGCACGGGCTCCTTGTCCTTGAGCCTGAGGAAACCTTTTATCTTCATCGGCGGCTCGTGGGTGATTATAATATCAACTTTGTTGCCGAGCTTCTTGAGATTCTGCGCGCCCTCGGTCAGCTCCGCTTCGGTGGGTATCTCGTCGCCCGACCAGGAGTTGAGATCGGAGCGGATATCTATATCCGGGCTTTCGCCGCCGCCCATGGCAAAGACGCTCACGCCGTCGAAATCATAAGTCTGGCCGCGCATGAGATGATAGAGGTTACCGGTGATATGATGGACTTTTCCGCCCTTGAATTCCGAGACCTCGTAGCTTCTGAGTCGCTCGAAATTCTCATGCGTGCCGTCGATAAAGCAGACGTTGTATTTGAGCTTGCCTATCTTTTTGAGCATCTTCTCTTCGTTCTTCGAGCCGTCCCAGATGAATCCGAAATCGCCGCAGATGAAGAGCGTGTCGCCCTTTTTCAGTTTTTTGAGCGCGGAAGATGTGAATCGCTCGTAATCTCCGTGGGTGTCTCCCGTAACATAAAGCATGATTTTTAATCCCCCTGATAAACAAAATCCGTTTTATTACTTTATTTTACAGCCTGAAACTGGTATAATCAATTAGTGTCAGGACAAAGTTGTCTTCTATCGTTTATATATATAATACAACATTCGGCGGTGACTGTCTATGAAAAAACTCATAAAAATTTTATTTTGTTTTATTCTTATCGCGTCGGTGCTCTGCACCATGCCTGCCTACGCTAATTATAACGCGGTATATGAGAAAAGTTTGACAGACAGCGGAGATAATCCTATTTATGCCCAGATTTATCTGCTCGTCAACCTCGACAACGACACGGTCATTTTTGAAAAAGACGCGGACAAGCAGGCGGCTCCCGCCTCGCTGACTAAAATAATGACCGCCACCGTCGTGCTCGAAAACTGCAAGGATCTCGATGAAGAAGTCGAGGCGAGCTACGAGGCTATCCACCTGCTCGACGGCACAGGAAGCTCGATAGTCGGGCTTGAGCCGGGCGAGAAGATGAGCATAAAGAATCTGCTCTACTGCCTGCTTGTGCGAAGCGGCAACGACGCGGCGAATGTCCTCGCGATGCATGTCGGCGGATCTATCGAAGGCTTTGTCAAGATGATGAATGACAAGGCGGCGGCTCTCGGCTGCAAGAATACGCACTTTGCGAATGTCCACGGACTCGACGACCCGAATCACTACACCACCGCGCGCGACCTGATGACGATAACAAAGCACGCGCTGACCCTGCCGTATTTTTCGGAGATAACTTCGACTACAATATATAAAGTCCCCGCCACAAACAAGAGCGAGGAGCGCACCCTGCGCAACACGAATAATCTTATGAACAAGGCATATGCCGACTATTATTCGCCATACGCCGTGGGTATTAAGACCGGCTCGACCGACAACGCCGGACGCTGCGTCATATCAAAAGGCACAGGCAACGGCTATAACTATCTGTGCGTGATAATGAACGCGCCGATGCAGAATATCGACGATGATGAGCCGCTCGAAAACTGCGCGTTTGTCGACGGCCGCAGGATGTTCAACTGGGTGTTCAACCACATCGAATTAAAGTCGATAGCGAGCCCGACTCAGATAATAACCGAAGTTCCGCTCAAACTCTCATTCAGAACCGATCATATTTCGCTCGTCCCGGGTGAAGAAGTGCTGGCTCTCGTCCCGACGGGGGCTGACGCCGGAAGCGTGCTTATTGAGCCCGTGCCCGAGACCGTGCCTAAAAGTATTGACGCGCCGGTCAAAAAGGGTCAGGAGATATGCGAGGCTCGTGTGCTCTATGCCGGCGAGGAGATAGCGCGGATAAAGCTCGTCGCGTCCGAGGATGTGTCGAGAAATGTTCTGCTGTTCATAGGCGCAACGATAAAGAAAGTCGCTTCGAGCACTGTATTTAAAATTATCGCATCTATAGTCGCCATTCTCGTTGTCGGCTATATTGCGCTGTTCATCTATGAAAACTACAAGCGCCGCCAGAGACGTAAGCTCAAGCTCGTCAATCCCGGAGTCAAGGGTAATGAATATACTGAGAAAAAGGGCAGAAAGAAGAAATAATCCCGGGCTTGCAGAGCTGTAAGGAGGGAGGACATGAGCGAACAGACCAAGAACAAGCCGAATACGGCGGAGATAGTTGTCAGCATAATATGCGCGCTTATTTTGATCGTCACGCTGGGGCTTTTCGCGAGAAACGTAATAAATGCCGCCCGCGAGGACGAATCACGCCGGCAGAGCGAGGCCGACGAGAGCCTGTACCGACACGATACGGCGGACGCCGAGCAATTGAGGCTCAGAGAAGCATTTGCCGCCGTCTGCAAAAAGCACAAGGTCAACGCGCAACTGACGGTCAAATCAGTTATTCATGAGCCGTACAGCAACAAATACATCTACGACGAAACCGAGGACCCGATAAAATATGAAATTGAAGTATCGCTGAAATTAGACCCGCCCGAAAAAATAAAGGACTGGAAGAAGTTCTATTATTTTCTCGACGAGCTCGACGGCGTGAAGTCCGACTACCCGTTTATCCATATCTCCCTGCATACATATTATGTCGGCGAGTATGTGACGGGGTCGGGCGAGGAGCATGAAATAAACTACAGTGCCTACATCAGCAGACAAAACCTGATATCGGTCAATGACGGCAGAGAGATTCACTTTCTCGGGATAAAAACCGACAAGGGGATAACCCCCGTCTCGGAGATTCTGCCGTATGAGGGAATGCCGGAGTCACTGATAAATTCGACAAAGCTCGGCAAGGCGACCGCCGTCAACTATGACCCGCTCAAATATTCAAAGTTCTACGATCAGACAGTTGCCCGCCGCGAGGGGTATCATGAATATTATTGGAAGATCCCCTATTACGCAAAGCAGTCGGAGTATTCTGCTTGGTTATACGCATATTATGCGGTAGATGTGAGAAACGGTGCCGTGGAAAGCGTGTGGCATTATCCGGAATATGAGACCGTGCCGAAGCAGACCTCTTCTTCCGGTGGTTCATCCTCCGGCGGCTCATATAGACCCTCCGGCAACCGCCCGGTGACTACCACGAAAAAAGCCTACTATGACGACGATCCGTATAACGCCCGCGACTTCAATGACCCCGAGGACTTTTACGACTATTATTACGACGACTTCGAGGACTACGAAGAGGCGTATGACTATTTCTATGAACATAATCCGGATTGATATCAGAGAGTGAATATAACAGAAATCCTACCCGCGCAGCAGCATCGGGTAGGATTTTTTTGTTGAAATATTTCAAACCGAGTCACGAGACGAATGGGGAGCGGGCTATCACTTGAATCATGGTAAAGTGAGCGACTCAAATAATTTTTATAATCGAGCCTCCAAATAATACAAATCTTAATTTGTCTTTCGTCCACATCTTTGACCCGAAAGACATACATTATATAATATATAATATATGCTATTCAAATCTTGTAAAAGTCTTTGTACCAGCGGGCAAAATTGCGAAGCCCGGTTCTGAGATCTGTCGAGGGCTTATAGCCGTAGTCGCGCTCGAGCGGGGTCGTGTCTGCATAGGTCACGGGGACATCGCCGGGCTGCATAGGGACAAGCTGCTTGTGCGCCTCAAAGTCGTAATCATTCGGCAGAACGCCTGCGGCGATAAGCTCCTGCTGGAGAATGTCGACGAAGTCGAGCAGATTTTCTGGGTTCTGGTTGCCTATATTGTAGACCGCATACGGCGGAACGGGCAGACCGTCTTCGCCGTTTTTACGCTCCGGCGCGCCCTGCATGACGCGCACAACGCCCTCAACTATATCATTGATATATGTGAAGTCGCGCTTGCAGTTGCCGTAGTTGAAAATGCGGATTGTCTCGCCGCGAAGAAGCTTGTCGGTGAAGCCAAAATATGCCATGTCCGGGCGCCCTGCGGGCCCGTAGACCGTGAAGAAGCGGAGCCCCGTCGAGGGGATGTTATAGAGCTTCGAATAGGCGTGAGCCATCAGCTCGTCGGACTTTTTTGTTGCGGCGTAGAGACTGACAGGGTTGTCGACCTTGTCGTCGGTGCTGTAGGGCACTTTTTTGTTGCTGCCGTAGACCGACGAGCTCGAAGCATATACAAGGTGCTCGACAGGTGTCGCGCCGTCGTCGTATGAGTGACGGCAGGCTTCGAGGATATTATAAAAGCCGATTATATTCGATTCGATATAGGCGTCGGGATTCGTTATCGAATAGCGCACCCCCGCCTGCGCCGCGAGGCTGACAACTATCTGCGGCGAGTATTCGCGGAACACTTCGCTCACTTTGTCCTTGTCCGCGAGGTTCGCTTTGATAAAAATAAAATTTCTATGCTTTTGAAGCTTTTCGAGCCGCGACTCTTTCAGGCGGATATCATAGTAGTCGTTGACGCTGTCGAAGCCGATGACGCGGATATCTTCAAAGTCCGAGAGCAGACGCTCCGAGAGAAAAGAGCCGATGAATCCCGCCGCGCCCGTCACGAGCACGGTCTTGCCTTTTAAATCAATTTTTGTCTTGACTGATTTTTCCTGCATATCCGCTTATCCTTTCAGAAAGGGGCTGTCGCATTCTCAGCGCAGCCCCTGCTACCCTGCAACACCTAAAACTTTACAAGCATTGCGTCATCTGATTGCGTTTAACTGCGTCTTCAACCGGATGTAGACTTTTAGATGTTACAGGGTAGTATATTTATCTTTTGAATTTTTCCAGTATTACGCTGAAAGCTACTATCGCGGCCTGAACTATAACCGCCGTCAGGGGCGACACAAACGCGAACGCCTTCAGCGCGACGCAGAGTATCGCACCCGCCGCCACGACCGCCTGCACGATAAGGGCGAACACTGCCCAGCGCGAAGCGAAGTTTGCGAGCCTGCCGCACGCCGCGATGCTCTTGAAGTAAGATCGGGCGGAGCCGTCGTGCATGACCTTTGCGGGGGCTGAATCAACAACGCTGTCGCGGTATGCGCTGAATATGCGCGCGCCGTGGGAGAGCGTCATTTTGATATCTTTCTGCGCTATGCCGAAGCGGGCGGCGATGAGCTCGTCGGTCACATTCGGGTCGTCCGTGCGAACGACAAGGCTGAAGCCGTTGTCCGCCATCTCGTTTATCGAATCCTTGAGCGATGCGTCCTCGGCGTAGTTGAAAACGAACATCGCCGCGACCTGCGAGTCGATGGCTATGTAGAGAATCTTGCGCCCGTTGCGCTTTACCTTGTCCTCCTCGGACTTGAGCGGAACTTCAATATTGTGGTGCGTGAGCAGGTTGCGGTTGCCGAGCAGCACGCGCTGATTATATATTGTGGCTGAAAGACCGAGTCTGTCTTCGTATATCATGTCGCGCACGGGCGGCAGAAGCTCGGTCGAGCCGCCGATAATGCGGTTGAAGACATCTGTGAGCGGACCGCCGGATTTGAGCACTATAGCGACTGCGTAGAGCAGAACATCGTCTATGCGCACGGTGTGGAAGTCCTTCATTCCGTGCATCTCGCACGCCGCGCGGTCGAAGAGATCGGCGCTGTCAACGGAGGCGGCGACCGCCTCGGAACATTCGAGAGCCGCGTCGTAGCCCGCTATCATGCCGCCCTCTGAGTTGAGCTTCCTGTTCTCAAGATAGAGCGGAATCATCAGCGCGAGTTCAATGGCGCAGGGCGAGGTCAGGCAGAACGCGCCGGTGAGCACGCCGAACGCCTGGAAGATATCTTTTGTTATTATGCCCGATATAACTGCGAGCAGCACGGAGACAGCCGAAGAAATTATCAGGCTGCGCTTTATGCAGCTGTCCGCAGGGGAGTTGGCTTCGGAATTTTTGATGAAGTCGGCGGGGAACTCGACCCTGCCGGAATATAAAATGTCCGGGTTGCCCATCTTGAGCGCGCGTCCGACTTCAAATGCGTCTTTCTCGCTCTCTATAGCCCTTATGCCGTAGAGCCCTGATTTGCGTTTTGCGGTGCAGAAGAGGAAATTCTGCATCACGCGCGCCGTGCCGCGGCTGCTGTTTTCGGCGGTCATGAGCAAGGCGAATATCGCCGCCGCGCAGTAGAACATGCCCGAAGCGCCCTCGGGCGATTTGTTGAAGAACGAGAGTATCGTCTGGACGAGGGCGAGTATAAATGTCAGCCCGCCGACTGCGCCGCCGGTCACGCGGCCGTTTGCAAGCGCCTTTACGCCGGATAAAATATTCGGGAACGCGAGATAGAACGACGCGAGCAGAAGCACTATATTAGCCGCCGCGAGTCCTGCGCCTCCGCGGTCGAACGCGGGCGCGTCTATCGCCGCCCACTCGAGAATTTTCGGTATGAGCAGCAGAAGCAGCGACACGCCTTCGAGCACGCACAGACCGATAACCGACGTCTTGAACTGCGATGCGGCGTTCTTGAGGCTGTTATAGACTCTGCCGCGCTGTTCGGGCTTCTCGTATTCGAGGGGAGCTTTCTCGGAGTGCTTTTTCTTTTTCTTGGGCTGCTCCTCCGGCTCGTCCTCTTTTTCTTCGGGCGGATTTTCGTCCTCCTGCGGCTCTTCGTCGCCGAGTCCGCTGAGCAGAACGAACTTTTTCTTCTTCTCCGCCCTCTTTTTGTCGAGCTCGCTGCGAAGCTCGTCTTCGTCTATTTTTTCAGTCTCCGGCTCTTCGCCGAAGCCGCTGAGCATCATCTGCTCCTCCTCCGGCTGATTGCCGGCGGCGGGATTAGTGAAAGGCTGATCCTCTATCGACACAGGCTTATCGTCCCCCGAGCCGACAAATTCTTCGGCGGGAATGACCTGCGGCAGGGGCTCGAGCCCCGATGTCTCGGAGAGCGGACCGCGCTTTAAGATAACGCCGGGCTTCTCTATCGTCTCGGCGCTCTGCGGCGCTTTTGCCGAGCCTATCGCGGTCATGAGCTTTGTTTTATATTCGTCGTCGGGTTTATTCTGCGTCGGCTCGGAAAGGGATTTCATCGGACCGAACACGACTGTGTCGCCGAACAGGCCGGGTATGGCGCGGCTCTCACGCTCGGAGTCCTCCTCCGGCTCTTCTGTCGGCTCGCCGAAATATCTCGAAGCGGGCGCGCCGAAAAGCTCCTCTACCGTCGGCTTTTTCTCGGCTTCGTCTTCGGCCTGCGGCTCTTCTGCCGCGGGCTTTTCTTCCTCGCCGTGAAGCGTCAGAATGTTATCGCTGTTGTCGGACTCGTCGGTTTTATTTGATTCGTCCGTGTCAACTTCATCTTTAGGTTCCGCTTTCTGTATATCATCATCTTCGCCGTCGGCTTTCACAACAGACAGCTCGAATTTTGAATCGGAGTATATATCCTCGCTCTCATCGGCGGGAACTTCTTCAGCCTTAACTTCCTCGGCTTCCGGCTCAATTTCATCGGCAGACTCCTGCGCCGCTTCGGTTTCTTTCGGCTCTGCGGGAGCTTCTGTTGCCGCTTCGCTTTCAAAATATGATTCGCCGGCTGATTCCGTCTCTTCAGGCTTCGCAAAAGACACTCCGCTTACAGGTTCTTTGTTTTCGACGGTCTGCTCCGCCTCGTCTGATTCTGCGGGCTCGGCAGGCTCTTCGGTTTCTGCTTCTGCCGAAGCCTCCGGTTCGTCCGCCGGATTTTCGGGTTCGGCTTCTTCCGGCTCGGGCTCTTCGTCGGGCTCGGATTCCGGCTCTTTCGGGTCTGTATATATAGTCTCATACTCCGACGATATGTCATCGTCAGAGTATCTGTTTTTATAGTAGGCGATGCTCATCAGAAGCTCATCGTCGTCATCGTAGTCAAGTGCTGTGGAATCGACGTCCGTGCTCGCTATCAGATCGTCTATGTCGGTTATTTTCCAGATCTTGTCCGGTTCGCCGCTGTCGTGTTCAATCTTCGCCACTTGGTAGAGAACTTTGTCAAGCGGCATGTTGCTCCGCTTATCGGAAGGTTTGTTTTCCACTCATCTCACCCCAATTTAATGCTGAAAAAATCGGATAAAAGTCAGTTTCTGTGTTTCGCCGCTTCGAACATGAGGATTCCCGCCGCGACGGAGGCGTTGAGAGAATTTATCTTGCCGCGCATCGGCAGGGAGGCGATGAAGTCGCATTTTTCGCGCACGAGGCGGCCTATGCCCTTGCCCTCGGAGCCGATGACGAGAGCGATGCTGCCGCTGTAGTCGAGGGCGGTGTAATCCGTGCCGTCCATGTCCGCGCCGAATATCCAGACGCCGCGCGATTTGAGCTCGTCTATGGCGGCGGGGAGGTTCGCGACTTTTACTACGGGGACATATTCAATAGCGCCCGCCGAGGTCTTGGCGACTGTGTAGTTGAGGGTCACGGAGTTGCGCTTCGGGATAATTACCCCGTGAACTCCGGCTGCCTCCGCGCTTCTGAGGATAGCGCCGAGGTTGTGCGGGTCTTCAAGTGAGTCACACACGACTATGAACGGGCTTTCGTTCCTGCTCTCGGCGAGGGCAAAAATATCGTCCATCTCGGCGTATTCGTGAGCCGCGGCAAATGCCGCAACGCCCTGATGCGCCGCGCCGTCGCAGAGGCGGTCGAGCCTGCGCTGATCGGCAAATTTGACGGGGATCTTGCGCTCGCGGCAGATGTCGATTATTCTGCCTGCCTGTCCGCCGCGCTGACCCTGTGCAACGGTCACGCTGTCTATCGTTCTGCCGCTTTCGAGAGCCTGAAGCACTGCGTTGCGCCCGACTATGAGCCCCTCTTTATGATCCATTGAATATACCTCTCAGCCAAAAAGTCTCTATATAAGCTTTATTATATCATATACTGTTATAAAACGACAATAGAAATGCTAAAAATTTACGCGGAATATTTTTCCTTTCTGCGCATTGCGATTGAGTTTACTATAAGAATTATGAGCGTGAGGATAAGTGTACCCGTCAGCGCGCCGAGGGTGTCGACTCCGACATCGAAAATGCGGCATGCTCGTCCGGGGACGAAATACTGGTGTATCTCGTCGCTGACTGAATAAAGGGCACTGCAAATGACGGAGATAACGGGCGAAAAACGCCTGCGGCTGAGGAAAAGCGCGCAGCCGATAAGAAATCCGAGCGCTGCATATTCAAAGAAATGCGCGAATTTTCGCACAATAAAGCTGCCGAGCGGCGAGCCGAGAATTTTGGCTAAAATTCCGCGTACATTGTCGCTCATGTCCTTTGACTGGTTGCCGTCACGGCTCGAAAGCCAGAATATGCATCCGGCGCACGCCGCCGCCAATAACCAGAAAAAGACGGCGAGCACGATGCGCACCGTCCGATTTTCGGGGAGTATATATCTGAGTCTGTTTTCCTTTTTCATCTTGTCAGTCCTTCGCCGTTACGAAAACAAAATCAACCGCCGAGCTCTCTGGGTCAACGCTCAGGCCGTTGACGCCCTTCGCCGTTGCAAAATAGCTCGGGGTTATGAACATCGGGAGCACCGCGCCGAGCGAGAGCAGTCTGCCCTCCGCGCTGCGGCAAGCCTTGACGAGCTCAGAGCCGCTCAGCGCCTTGAGGTTTTTGACGGATGCGTCAAACTGCGCGTCGCTGAGTCTGACTATATTATTCGTCCCCTGCGAGGTGAGCGTCGAAAGGAAACCTGCAGCGTCCGTTATGCCCGCGGACATGGAGGTCAGGGCTATCTGATAGTCGCCGTCCTGCACGCGCGAGGAAAGAGTCGCGCTGTCGAGCGCAGTGACTGTGAAATTGACGCTCAGACCGAACACTTTCTGCCAGCCCTGTATCATGCGTCGCATGGCGTTTTCGTGCTCGGGCAGGCAGATTATCTCAAGGCTCAGTTTGCCCGTGAGATCTTTCTGCGCCTGAGCCCAGTATCCGGCGGATCTGTTCATGTCGTAGCCGAGAATGCTGACGGGCTCGCTGCCAAGATCCGCTCCCTCGCCGACAGAGCAGGCGGGCGGGATTACAGAATAAGTTTTTTGCATATCCTCGCTTTCGAGCGTCAGCGAGTTATAGTCGACCGCCGTGCAGAGCGCGCGGCGCAGCGACACATTGGAGAGCGGCGCGTCGGAGCAGTTGAAGCACAGCGCCCAGACGGTGTCGTAGTTCTTTGTTACGGAGAGGTCGGACGAATCGGGCGCAGTCGTGCCGAGCTGGGCGGCGCAGTAAGTGCCGTCGAGCAGGGAAGTGAGCTTCTGCTCGTTGTCGCTGTCGATTACGAGCGACACGCTCGCGGGCTTTGCCGGGAAAGGCCCCGTGTAGTCGTCGTTATTTTTTATGGTCAGGGCGGAGTCGTGCAGCCAATATGAGAGATAGAACGGACCGTTGCACAGGAGCGTCGAATAGTCGAGCCCGTAGCGCCCCTTGGTCGCGTTGAAGAAAGTCTCGTTGCAGGGCATGCATATTGCCTTTGTCAACAGATCGAGAAAAGCCGATTCGTCAGTTGCGCTTTCGAGCGTTATGCGTAGCTCAAAGTCGCCGACCGCCTGCACGCCGAGCTTGTCGGAGGACATCTTGCCGTTTATTATGCTCTTTGCGTTCTTTATGACGCCGAGGCTCAGCGCTTCGGGCGCACCCGTTGCGGGGGCTACCGCGCGCCTGAGCGCAAAGACAAAATCCGCCGCCGTGACGCGGGAGTCGAAAGTCTTGTCTATGTTGTCGCCGAGTATGGGCTTGAATGCCTTTTTCATTATGACCCAGCGCGCGTCCTCGCGGAGCTTAAATGTATAGGTGAGAGTGGACGCATCATAGCTCCAGCTCTTTGCCGCAGCGGGGGAATACTTGCCCTCCGCGTCCTTGCGGACAAGGCCCTCGAAGCAGTTGAGCACGACGGTCTTTGCCTCCGCGCCCTGCGCTATCTGCGGGTCGAGACAATCCGGCTGGGCTGCTATAGGATAGCTCAGCGCCGCGCCCGAGCCGTCCTTGCCGCAGGCGGCGGCTGTGAATATCAGCGCGAGCGAAAGAAATATTGAAGCTATTCTCGTGATTTTTTTCATGCTTTTCCTCCGTATATTAAAAACCGCGGCGTATTTATACAAATTCTGCGGGCGGTCTGAGGCATAATTTTGTTGAGGCGCGCAGCCCCTTTCAGATACATTATATAGTAGCATAAAACCACTCCCGTTATCAACCGTTAATTGCAAAGATTATCCGGTAAATATAATATTGTTCAAAAAATTTTTATTGTTAAAAATATATCTGTATAAATGTTGCAATTTTTTTAAAAATCTGTTACAATTCTTTATCATATCTTACAGATTTTGGAGATTGGAATTATGGACGCTGTTTTATATATCGCGGCGGCTCTTTCGGCTGTCTGCGCCGTGCTGCTTGTGATCATTATAATGAAGCTCAACCGCCCCTCCGCGCAGGACGGGCAGATAAAGGAGCTTGAGCATAAAGTCAGCTCGCTCGAGGGTCAGCTGCGCGACGAGTTCGAGCGCAGCCGCAGAGAGAGCGCGGGCAATCAGAAGGACATGCGCTCCGAGCTCACCGAATCGCTCGACAAGATGAACGAGCGTCTCGCGCTCATGACCGAGGCGAATTTCAAGCATCAGCAGCAGCTGACGGATATGTTCTCGAAATCACTTGACACTATCCGCCGCAATAACATAGAACAAAACGACAGGCAGTCGAGAATTATTGCAGAGTCGATAGAGAAAATGCAGCAGAGCAACGAGAAAAAACTCGATGAAATGCGCGCGACCGTCGACGAGAAGCTCTCCTCGACCCTCACTACCAGACTCGACAGCTCGTTCAAGACCGTTTCCGAGCAGCTCGAAAATGTCTACAAATCGCTCGGCGAGATGAAAGAACTCTCGACCGGCGTCACAACGAATGTCACGAATCTTAACCGCGTGCTGACGAATGTCAAGGCGCGCGGCACATGGGCGGAAGTCCAGCTCGAGGGTATACTCGACCAGACGATACCCAATATGTATGAGAAAAACTTCGCCACCCGCCCGGGCAGCTCCGAGCGCGTCGAGTTTGCTATACGCATCCCTGCCGGAGACGGCGGCGCGGACGCTTATCTCCCCGTTGACTCGAAGTTTCCGATGGAGGACTATGTGCGCCTCTGCTCCGCCGCGGACAGCGCGGACGCCGAAGAAGTCGCCAAGGCTCGCAAGGCTCTTGAAGACAGAGTCCTGAGCGAAGCAAAGCTCGTCACAAAATACATAAACGTTCCGGCTACGACCCCGTTTGCGATAATGTATCTCGCGACCGAGGGGCTCTACGCCGAAATCGCGTCTTCGCGTACGGGGATAGCCGAGCGAATCCAGCGCGAATATAACATCATGATAGCGGGACCGACTACGATAACGGCGCTTCTCAACTCCCTCTCCATGGGCTTCAGAGCCGTGGCGATAAACGAGAAGGCGAACGAAGTCCGCCGCCTGCTCTCAGTTGCCAAGGCGCAGTATGAGAAGTTCGGCGATGTGCTCGACAAGGCGAAGAAAAAGATAGACGAGGCGGGGCGCACCCTTGTCGCCGCGCAGGACAGAAACCGTATCATGGCGGGCAAGCTCAAGGGGATCGAGAGCATGGACGCCGCCGAGGCGGACGCATATCTCGGCATAGCCGAGCAGACGGACGGCTCGGAGGATTAAGCATTTTCGTTTTTTGTTTAATATAAAACCAGAAAAAAGGAGGAAACGAAATGAAAAACAAAGGAAGACTGGCAAGACGCATCATTGCAGTTATAGTCTGCATGACCCTCGTCCTTGCCGCCCTCCCGACCGGAGTTTTCAGTGCCTTTGCGCAGACCGAGAAGGGCAAGCTCAAAGTCACATCCATCTCCGACATTCACTATTTTGCTGATTCCGAAAAAGGAACCGGGAACACAAAGAACGGATTCAGCGAAGCCTACAACGAATGGAACGACAAAGGTTCCCGTCAGCTCAACGAGGTTGACGCCCTTATCGACGCAGCGCTCAAGAAGGCTGTTGCCGAGAAGAGCGACTACGTATTCATCCCCGGCGACCTGACCTTCAACGGTGAGCTGGCGGGTCACAAGGCTCTTGCCGCAAAGCTCGAAGCCTTTGAAAAGGAGAGCGGAATACAGGTCATCGTTGTAAACGGCAACCACGACGTCAACAACTATAACGGCGTTACATTCAAAAACGGCGTCAAAGAGTCCGGCGAAGTCACCTCTCCCGAGGCGTTCCGCGAGATCTATAAGAATCTCGGACGCGACCTTGTGACGGACGAAAAAGAAGATGTCTTCACCCCCACCACAGGTCAGGCGGGTCAGCTCTCCTACGCTATAAGCCTCAAGGGCGGCTACAGACTCATCGTCATGGATACCAACAAGTATTCGTCCGATGTCACCGCCAAGGGCGACGATGTTCAGGAGACCGCGGGCAGCATCACCCCCGAGCTCATGCAGTGGGCTCTCAAGCAGTGCGAAAAGGCGAAGAAAAATGGCGAGACTATCATCGGCATGGCTCACCACAACTTCGTTCCCCACATGACCATCGAGCCTGAGCTGTTCTTCGCTTTCGTGCTCGACGATTGGATGGAGTGCGCCGAGACCCTCGCGGACGCAGGCATGCATTTCACCTTCAGCGGACATCTTCACACCCCCGATATCGCCTCTCATGTCAGCGACAACGGCGAGACTCTCTATGATATCGAGACCACATCTCTTTCGGGCTTCCCGAACAAGTTCAGAACCGTCACCTTTGACAACACTCAGGACGGCAAGATAATCTGCGATGCGAAGTCCCACGACATTGACGAGGATAAGCCTATCGTTGTCAACTTCCCTAACGGCACATCGAAGACCTATGCCCAGCCCTATAAGGACAGCTTCTCGTTCTTCAAGACCTATGGCCCCGGCGATCTCCACAACTTCGCCATGACCATGATCGACAATGCCCTTTCCGGCATCTTCGAGGACATTCAGGAGGCCGGCGGACTCTATGCATATCTCGAGGCTTCGGGAATCGACCTTGAGAAGATAATCATCGACGCGCTCGGCACGAACGGCTTCGAGGTCGGCAGCGTTGAGATATTTACGGTCAGCAGCAACATTATGAGCTTCATCAAGGATCTGTGCGCGCAGGTCGACGAGGCTTATATCAATAACCCCGACCATGTTATGGAGGTCATTGACGGCGTAGTCACAAAGGCTCTCAACTATCAGGTCTCTGACTATAAATGCACAAAGTTCTATGAGGCTATGGGCATGGAGAGCAAGAACGAGAAGGGCACCTTTGAGGATGCCGCCTACACCGTTCTTTATACCCTTTACAACGCCAACGAGGATATCAGCGACGACAAGTTCATGAACGATGTCCTTGATTATTTCGAGAACAGAGACGGCGCAAAGGAACTCATCAACTTCCTTATCGACACTCTGCTCAACGATGTCGTCGAGGGTGAGATCCTCTCGACCCTCCAGTTCAACCCCGGCAAGCTCTTCCCCGCCGGTTCTGTCACCAGCCCCATAGGCGTTATGACCGACATCTTCATGAATATAATCTTCCGCGGCAACCCGAGCTATGAGAACGTTATCTACAGCGTGCTCAACCTCCTGCCCGAGAAGTACAGCAGCCTGCGCAATATACTCAATACCGTCGTCATGGATGAGTATATGACTCAGAGCCAGTATGACAGCATCGGCTACACTGTCGGCAGAATGCTTCGCAGCCTCGTTGAGGACACGAATCCTGCCGAGAAGTCCGACCTCGATGTGACTCTCGTCTATGACGGCCCCGTCGAGCCCGAGGTCACGCAGGACAATATGCGCCTGCCCTCGAATATAGGCACGACTTTCACCGGCGACGCATCGACCGAGAGAAGCATCAACTGGTATACAAAGTACAGCCTCAAAAATTCCGACATTCAGATAGCCGAGTATTCGGAGAATCCGACCTTCACTGATAAGCTTCCCAAGGGAGTCAAGGTCAGCACGGCCTCCGAGCTCGTCAAGAGGGAGTATCCCGGCGTCGATCTCGGCATTATCGGCTTCATCTCCTACGGCATCAATGTCAACCGCCACACCGCGACCATAACCGGTCTCAAGCCCGGCACGAAGTATTGCTACAGAGTCGGTGATGCAAAGTACGGCTGGTGGAGCGGTACGGGTATAATCGAGACGGCGGACAATTCCGATTCTTTCACCTTCTTCCATGTCAGCGACGAGCAGTCGCAGAACGCTGTTCAGTACGGCACATGGGGCAAGGTAGTCGATACCGCGCTCAGGATGTTCCCCGAGGGCAAGTTCTTTGCCAGCGCGGGCGACCAGGTCGATTACACCAAGCACTTCAAGCAGTGGCAGTGGTTCTTCAATGCCTCCGAAAACATCAAGAGCACCGCTATCATGCCCGCAGCGGGCAACCACGAGAAGAGCGGATATATGCTCGACCAGAACTTCGTCCTGCCCGAGACAGTCGATCAGGACAGAGAGAGCGGCGTGTTCTATTCCTATGATTACAACAACGCTCACTTCATCGTCCTCAACACCAACAACCTCAGCGACTCCAAGGCGCTCAGCGACGATCAGCTCGCATGGCTCAAGGCGGACGCCCAGGCAAGCGACGCTCAGTGGAAGATAGTCGTCCTCCATAAGGCACTCTATTCCAACGGCTCGCACTATGACGACAAGGATGTCAAGGCGATGCGCAAGCAGCTGTGTGGACTCCTGCCCGACCTCGGAATCGACGTCGTTCTCCAGGGTCACGACCATGTCTACCTGCGCACCGATGTCATGGACAACAACGAGGTTGTCAAGGCAGAGGAGCAGAAGATAACCTTCGGCGGCAGAGAGTACACCGCCAAGCTCAATCCCGAGGGCACCGTCTATGTCATCAGCGCATGCGCGGGTGTCAAGGACTACCAGACCAAGGATGTCAAGGATACCGACAAGCTCTTCCCGAGAGCCGAGGCTATCTACGATGCCCACAGCGCTGTGTTCTCTGCGATAACCATCGACGGCAGCAAGCTCTACTTCGACGCTTATATGCTCGACGACAAAGCGGACGGCGGCGCAACGAGAATCGACTCCTTCGCGCTCTCAAAGGCAGAGAAGGAAGAGCCCGAGAATCCCGAAAAGCCCGAGAAGCCCAGTCTTCCCGACCTGCCCGAGCTTCCCGAAATCCCCGGTCTGCCCCATTGGCCCGGAAAGCCCGAGAAGCCGGAAGAGCCCTCAGACCCGTCGAATCCGAGCGAGCCGCTCGATCCCTCCGATCCCGCGAGCCCGATAGTCCCCTCGACGAAGCCCGATACAAATAAGCCCGAGGGCGACAGCAAAGTGCCGAACACCGGTGCGGCAGCTCCTGTAATGCTCATTGCATTCGCAGGCGCGGCATTCGTTATCGGTTGCTCTGCAAAGAGGAAAAAAGAGGACTGATAACAGCTCTCTGATATAAAACTATAAAGACGCCCGGAGAGTTCAGTCGCTCTTCGGGCGTTTCTCTATAGATTTTCATGCGCGTTTCTGCTACAATAAATTCAAAAATCACCGGAGACGATATTATGTTCAGACCTGTTCGCAGAATTAAAAACGCTCTCGGCGAAGAAGCGACAAAAGAAATTTTGCGCTCCGCCCGCCGCGGAGTGCTCGCAGTCAACGGCGACGGCGGATATCCTTACGCGATACCGATAAACTATCTCTATGACGAAGAGGCGGGAAAGATATATTTCCACGGTGCAAAAGCGGGTCACAAGGCGGACTCGATAAATAAATGCGATAAAGTGTGCTTCACGGCTTACGGGGATGAGATTATCCGTGAAGAGGTATGGGCGCCGTTCATGCGCAGCGCCGTTGTGTTCGGCAGATGCCGCGTTATTGAAGGCCGCGCTCAGACACTGATTCTGGTCAAACGCCTCGCGATGAAATACTATCCCGACGAGCGCCTTGCGGATGAGGAAATCGCCGCTTCGGGAAAGGCTGTGCGGATGTATGAAATAGATATAGAGCACATGAGCGGCAAGGAAATTCAGGAGCGATGATTTTTTATACAAAGAAAGCGGCGGAATTTTTTGTACTTTAGTACACTTTTTTGTCGTTTATCGCTTGACTATTACCGATATAAAAAGTATAATAAAGAAGCTAATGCAAATAAATTGGAGGTAAACAAAATGAAGGTATTTATGATTGGCGGCACCGGCCTTCTCGGCAGCGCCGCAGCGCGTATTTTCATTGACAGAGGCCACAGCGTCAAGTCTGTTGCTCTTCCGCCCCTTCCCGAAGGAGCTCCCATCCCCGAGGAGATGGAGATCGTAATGTGCAACATCTACGAGAAGACCGATGACGAGATAAAAGAGCTCATGGCCGGCTGCGACTGCTTCGTTTTCGCCGCAGGCGTCGACGAGAGAGTCGAGTTCCCCGCACCCGTTTACGATGCTTACTACAAGTACAACATCGCTCCGCTCAAGAGACTTCTTCCCATCTGCAAGGAGCTCGGTTACAAGAAGGCCGTTATCCTCGGCTCTTACTTCTCCTACCTTGCCAAAGAGCGTCCGGATATGAAGCTCTGCGAGAAGCACCCCTATATCAGAAGCCGTATCGACCAGGAGAACGTCGCTTTCTCCTATGCCGATGACAACTTCGATGTTGCCGTTCTCGAGCTGCCCTACATCTTCGGCACTCAGCCCGGCAGAAAGCCCGTTTGGGTTATCCTTATCGAGCAGATCAAGAGAATGGACAAGCTTCCCTGCACCCTCTATCCCAGAGGCGGTACAGCAATGCTTACAGTCCGCCAGGTCGGTGAGTCCATCGTCGGCGCGGCTGAGCGCAGCACCGGTGCAAAGGCATGGCCCATCAGCTGTTACAATATGAAGTGGGCTCCGTTCCTCAAGATAGTCTACGCCGCAAGAGGCATGGGCGACAACAGAAAGATCATCGGCATCCCGCCGTGGATGATGAGAATGGGACTCAAGGGCGTTGTCAAGGAGTATGCCGAGAAGGGCATCGACAGCGGTATCAATCCCATGGGTCTTCCGGATATCATGGATCTTGATCTCTTCATGCCCACTGATTATGCTTACAAAGAGCTCGGTGTTACTGAGGACGACATCAAGGCCGCTATCACCGATTCCATCAAGGTCAGCGTTGCTTCCTATGAGGGTAAGGTTAAGCTCCTTGAGATGAAGGGCGAATAATCAAAACATACACTCATTTTCGGCGGAACTTTTATGTTCCGCCGAAATAGTGCTTTTTAGAAGCTTTTATATTCCTGCCGTATTTGGCGGCAGCGCGGTCGTTTGACGGGGGTTTTTTCGTCAGGACGCACAAAGATGCGCTCTTGTTTTTGTGCGCGCTGACGGAAAAACGACCATCCGCAGACCGCTTTCAACTTTTATCATCACAAATTTTTCAGGAATGGGTGAATTCTTTTGGCAAAGAGAGAAGACGTAAGAAATATAGCCATAATAGCGCACGTCGACCACGGCAAGACTACCCTCGTCGACGAGATGCTCAAGCAGAGCGGCATATTCAGAGCCAACGAGCAGGTTCAGGACAGGGTCATGGACTCAAACGACCTTGAGCGTGAGCGCGGAATAACAATACTTTCAAAGAATACCGCCGTCCACTATAACGGCGTGAAAATCAATATCGTTGACACTCCCGGCCATGCCGATTTCGGCGGCGAGGTCGAGCGTATACTCATGATGGTCGACGGCGTGCTTCTGCTCGTCGATGCGTTCGAGGGCTGCATGCCCCAGACGCGCTTCGTCCTCAAAAAGGCTCTTGCGCTCAAGAAGAAAGTACTCGTTGTTATCAACAAGGTCGACAGACCCAACGCGCGCCCTGCAGAAGTTGTTGACGAGGTCATTGATCTGTTCATCGACCTCGGCGCCGAGGAGGATCAGCTCGACTTCCCCGTTGTCTACGCTTCGGCAAGAGACGGCTATTCCTCGCTCGATCCCAATGTCCGCTCGGGCGATATGCGCCCGCTGCTCGACTCAATTCTCGAGCATATCGAAGCTCCCGACGGCGACGTCGATGCCCCGCTTCAGATACTCTTCACGAGCCTTGACTACGATGATTATATCGGCAGAATAGGCGTCGGCAGAGTCGAGCGCGGCAGGGTCAAGAAGAACGAGCCGATAGTGCTCTGCAAAACGGACGGCACTCAGGAGAATGTCAGGGTGTCGCGCCTCTATCAGTTTGAGGGACTCTCGCGTGTCGAGGTCGATTCCGCCGCTGCGGGCGATATCGTCTGCATCTCCGGCATAGGCGACATAAACATCGGCGAGACCGCCTGTTCTCCGGACTGCATCGAGCCGATGCCTTTCATAAAAATAGACGAGCCCACAATATCCATGAACTTCATGGTCAACGACAGCCCGTTCGCGGGCCGCGAGGGCAAGTTCGTTACTTCGAGAAATATCAGAGACCGCCTGTTCAAGGAGGTCGAGACGAACGTCAGCATGCGCGTTGAAGAGACAGATTCGACCGATACTTTCAAAGTCTCCGGACGCGGCGAGCTGCATCTGTCAATTCTCATTGAGACCATGCGCCGTCAGGGCTACGAGTTCCAGGTTTCGCGCCCGAAGGTCATTCTCAAAGAGATAAACGGCAAGACCTGCGAGCCTATGGAGCTGCTCATAGTCGAAGTTCCCGAGCAGTATGTCGGCGCAGTTATAGAGAAGCTTGGATCCCGCAAGGGAGAGCTTGTCAACATGGGCACACGCGACGGCGGCGCAACTCATCTTGAGTTCCGCATCCCGTCGAGAGGACTCATCGGCTACCGCGCCGAGTTCCTCACAGACACAAACGGCAACGGTATCATGAACCAGCTGTTTGACGGCTACGAGCCCTACAAAGGCGAGATAGTCACCCGTGAGCGCGGCTCTATAGTCGTTCATGAGACCGGCGTGAGCACCGCATACGGTCTGTTCAACACTCAGGACAGAGGCAGGCTGTTCATCCCCGCGGGCGTCGAAGTCTACGAAGGTATGATAGTCGGCGAATGTGCCAAGAATGAAGACATAGTCTGCAATATCTGCAAGAGCAAGCATCTGACCAACACCCGTGCATCGGGCTCCGACGACGCGCTGCGCCTCGTGCCCTATACGGAGATGAGCCTCGAGCAGTGCATGGAATTCATAAAGGACGACGAACTGCTTGAAGTTACGCCCAAGTCGCTCAGACTCAGAAAGCGTATTCTTTCGAAAGAAAAGAGACTCAAGCAGCAGTTCAGAGGCAAGTAATCTGAAAGGGGAGACAGGAATGACACAGCGCCGATCGGTTGCTCTGGGCAGCTTTGACGGACTCCATCGGGGTCACATGGCTGTGCTCGACCTCGCTCTCTCGTTTGAAAAAGACGGCTTCGAGCCGTGCGCCCTCGTCTTTGACGAGCACCCGCTGAAAGTTGTCGGTGCTGGAGCTCCCCCGGAGCTGATGACCCCGCAGGCGCGCGACGAAATGCTCGAAAGCCTCGGTATAACCGTCAAAAAGATATCGTTCGGGCGCATCGCCGATATGTCGGCGGAGCAGTTCGTCAATGATATTTTAATCGGCGAGCTGAACGCGGGTGCTGTCTGCTGCGGATATAATTACCGCTTCGCAAAGAGCGCCGCCGCGGATTCCCGCGACCTCGAAGAGCTCTGCAGGGAGCATGGAATTTTATGCGCCGTGGCGGAGCGCACCGACTATAACGGTGCGGCGATAAGCTCGACGAGGATAAGAAACGCGCTCGCCGAAGGCAATATCGAAGACGCAAACGCCATGTTCGGGCGCGAATTTTCCTATAAATTCACCGTCGTCAGCGGCGACAGGCGCGGCAGGTTGATAGGCGCGCCGACGATAAATCAGCATTTCCCCGAGGGCTTCATCGTCCCGAAGTTCGGCGTATATGCTTCGGCAGTGCCGATAGACGGAGAACTGCACGCTGCGGTCACGAACATCGGACGCCGCCCGTCGTTCACCTGCGACGATCTGCGCAGCGAGACCTGCATAACCGACTTCTCCGGCGACCTCTACGGAAAAAATGTCGAAGTAAAATTGCTCAGATATATCCGCCCCGAAAGGGTCTTCGATTCGCTCGATTCGCTCGGCGACCAGATAGCCGCCGACGCGCAGACGGCGAAAGAGATTTTTAACAGCATAGAAAAATAATAACCGCAGCCGCCCGAGGATTGATCCCTGGGCGGCTGTTTTTCGATATTGGCTCCCCTGTAAGAAAACCGGTGCGGAATGAGCCGAGACTGAGGGGGTTGTTTCGCTTCGCTCAAAGTAATAAGTAAAAGTGAATAGTGAAAAAGTGCGCAATGCGGGCGGATATAATCGCCCGCGAAATCTGTACAATTTTATTGGCGCGGAATTTGTAGGGTGCGGCGACTCGACGCACCGATGCCGCGAAAGCGGCACGAAATCTTTATAAACATTTATCCTACCACATAGTGACGAATATCATAACCCGCGAAATTCGCACGGATTTATTGGTACACAGCCCCGCACCCAAAATTCAATATGGAAAACACCTGCGCGGCATGATATAATCGATGTGTAAAAGCATTTTGACACGGAAAATGCGCAGATGTAAAACGCTTTTGATAGACACACGACTGTTTTTTGCGTAAACTGAAAGCGAAAAAAGGAGGCGCGGCAGATGGATATCGGAAAGAAGCTCAGGGACGCGAGAAACGCGGCTAAATTGACTCAGGAGAGCGCGGCGGAGTCGCTCGGCGTGAGCCGCCAGACCGTATCGAATTGGGAGACGGGCAAGACCTATCCCGATATAGTGAGCGTCATAAGAATGAGCGGCCTCTATTCCGTCAGCCTCGACTGCCTGCTGAAGGAGGAAAAAACCGTGTCAAACGATCTCAACTATCTCAACTATCTCGAAGAGAGCACAAACGTCGTCAAGAGCCGCCGCAGACTCGGAAAGCTCGTGCTCGTCGCCGCATATCTCGTCATATGGGCGGTGTCGGTCGCGTTTTTCTGGCTCGCCGTCTCCGGGTCGGACGCGGGCGCGTACGCCGTGCTCGTTATATGGGGCGCAATCCCGCTGACTACATTCGTCATCTCGCTGCTCATAGGCGCAAACGGCTATTGGGGCAGAAGAAAATGGTGGGCGGTGCCTATCCTCGCTCTTATGTACACTCTCATTCCGTTCCTGACCTTCACCCTCGCCAACGCCGCTTCAACGGGCGTTTCCGCAGGCGATATAGCGGTGAACCTCGACGATTTAATCACCTTGCCCATAGGTGCGGCCGTCTCCGCCGTCGGTCTTGCTATAGGCACGGGCATAGAGAAGCTCCGGGCGCGCAAAAAGCGCGAGGATTAAACCGCCGCCTCGGAATATGTAAAAATAAAGTTTTTTGCCGAAGTCGACAGAGACTCCGGCTCTTTTTATCTTGAGGAAAGGATGAAAGAATGTTATACTTGGAACAAAGGGGGGTGAAGATATGCGCAGCGAAAAAGAGATGCTCGATTTAATTATCCGCACCGCCCGAGAGGATGAGCGGATAATCGCCGCATATCTCGAGGGCTCTCGGGTCGACCCGAACGCTCAAAAAGATATTTTCCGGGACTACGACGTTGAATATATAGTCAGGGACACGGCGCCCTTTATCGCAGACAAATCATGGATAGACCGCTTCGGCGAGCGGCTGTTCATGCAATATCCCGACGACTGTCCGTTTGAGAAGTCAGATACAAAAAACTGCTACGGCTGGCTCATTCGGTTTTCGGACGGCAACAGGCTCGACCTCCATGTCTGCACGCCGGAGCACGCGCTGAAAAATATTGACATCTGCCGCGTGCTTGTTGACAAAGAGAATATTATCCCGCAGGATATCGGCAAGGATACGACTGTTTTCAATGTGAAAAAGCCGACGCAGGCGGAGTTCTCCGCCGTGTGCAACGAGTTTTGGTGGTGCCTCGACAATGTTGCAAAGGGCTTGTGGCGCGGCGAGCTGAGCTATACGCTCGAAATGATGGATTTCAACATCCGTCCGCAGCTGCGGCAGATGCTCGACTGGCTCACGGGCGCGGAAAACGGATTCACGATAAGCACCGGGAAATCGTCAAAATATATGGCGCGCTTCCTGCCCGAGGAGATATGCTCCCGTTATCTTTCGACATATTGCGCCGCACGGGCGAATGAAATATGGGACGCGGTCGGCGTGATGACCGAGCTCTTTGACGAGACCGCGCGAAAAACCTCCGCCATGCTCGATTATTGCTATAACGAACGCGAGGCGGCTGCCTGCATCGGCTATCTCGATCATGTGAGAAACCTGCCGCAGGACGCTTTTGAGATATACTGAAAGGAAAACGCTATGAGAAGATTTCTGAAATTCTTTGCCCGTCTCTCAGCTCTTTTGCTCGGGCTTTCGCTGTGCATCTCGCCGCTCAGGGGCTTTGCCGCTTATAATTTTGAATACGAGCAGGCGGTCGGTAATCCGCTCAAAGGCTTCATGCCGTTTTATAAACAGGGCGGAGCCACCGACAGCGTGCCTTACAGCATGGAGTGGTTCTATGTTCCGCTCTCCGCGCTCATGTCCGACAGCGGCGAATACACTATCCGCGAGGGGCTTGAGCCGTATCTTGAAGAGATATCGGCGCGCGGGAATCAGGCGGTTCTCAGAGTCTATCTCGACTATCCCGGATCGGGTATCGGCGAAAAAGCTGTGCCGCAGTTCATCTGGGATATGGGTATAAAAAAAGAGCACTACGACGAATACGGCGGAGGCTGGTGCCCCGACTATTCGGACGGCAGGCTCATTGATATCCTCTGCGATTTTGTGCGCGAGCTGGCACGCGAATACGACGGCGACCGCCGCATAGCCTATATCACAACGGGGCTTCTCGGTCACTGGGGCGAGTGGCATGTCTGCCTGCCGGAGCTCGAAGCTTCAAAAGAGCAGAAAGCAAAAATTATCTCCGCATTTGCGGAAAATTTCAAGACTACGCGCATTCTGACCCGCTATCCCGGGACTCCCGGCACTACGCGCGGCGGCAATGTCGGCTTCCACGACGATTCTTTCACCCACTCGACACTCTACGGCGAGAGCTGGTATTTTATGTCCAAGATGAAAAAGGCGCATCAGACCGGGGTCTGGAAAAATCAGCCAATCGGCGGCGAGTTCCGCCCGGAGGGGCAGTCGGCGTTCTTGTCCGGCGCGCCGCTCGACGGATATCAGGACTACTCCGAGTGCGTCAATGTGACCCACTGCTCGTGGCTGATGATGGCGGGCGCGTTTGAAGAAAATCTCGGCGCGGACGAAATCGAGCGCGCCAAAACAGCTTCGGCGGCTCTCGGCTATGATTTTACTGTCACAGACGCGAGAGTGATGAAAATTTTCGGCAAAATTTATGCTTTTGTCACGATAAAAAATACGGGCGTCGCCCCGATATACTATGACCTCGGCGTGTCTTTCGGCGTCGGAAACGAGAAAAATGCGCAGTGGACTAAAGCGGAAAATCAAAAGCTCTGCCGCCTCATGCCCGGAAAGAGTGCAGTATTCTCGGCGCAGATAAGCATAGACGACGGGCAGTCGCTCTTCGTCCGCATAGAAGCGCCGCTCGAAAACGGCAAGCCGATACGCTTCTCCAACTCGTCCGAGCTGCAGCGCGCCGACGGGTCGCTCGAGCTCGGGAACATGATGAGGTTTTGATATGGAGAAAAAATACAAGGTCTTTTATCAGGGCTCGCTCTACGGCCACTTCGGTCGCGACCGCGCGGGAAAGGAAATTGCAGTCAACAAAAGCTTCACTTGGGGCGGTGAAGAATGGCTCGTGCCGTCTGTATATTTTTGCGGCAAGGGACTTGTTGCAGATATGTTCAAGAAAGTGAGCGTTGACAGCTTTCGTGAGTTTATAGAAAAATTTGGACTCGATGAAAACAGCGATTGTGACGGCTTTTCAGACGAACAGCAGGCTGAAATAGAAGCTGAAAATCCGCTGAACAGCGATATCTTCGCCTCAATTCAGTTCGGCGGCAGAAAAAGCGACATGGAGTTTTCAAGCTCAGACTGCTGGAATCCGCTTTTTCCCGACAGCGGTGATGCGGCGGAAGCTCTGCTCGACAGATACGGGCTCGATAAATCTTTTTGCTGGCTTGCAGTGAGGATGAGTATCCCGTGGCGCGGCAGAAAACCGAAAAAATCAGATTCCCTGACCCTGCAACTTCGCGCGGAAAAGATGTCCATCCCGGGAGCGCATTTCAAGGCGAATCGCCCCGGCGACAAGACAGAATTTATAAATCCCGTGACCGGAAAAAAGCATACGCTGACGGTTACGGCTGTTGAACAGCAGAAGTTTTCAAAGCTGCGGCATATCGGCGAAAAAGAACCGCCGCTGTGTACAATAATGAATTATGACATCTCACCGAAAATTCCGAGGGATGAGATATCCGTGAATGACCGCTCGGAGCCGGAAAAACCGCGCGGGATTCTCGCGCCCCGCGGCAAAGCGGCGTCGGCAATAGGCATTATCGGCGGCGCGGACGGACCGACCGTCATCACCTCCGAGTACGAGAGCGGCCACACAGCCTGCTCGTCCATGCATTTTGAGCCGGAATATGAGCCGGATTGGTGCATGGTGTTTTATAATAAGCCGAAAGAGGATATTGAAATTGAACTGATATAAAAGCGCCGAATGTCAGGCGTTCATAAAGCAGTTTTAGCCCCGGCAGTAATGACTGTCGGGGCTTTTTGAATATATTGGAGCGTGCAATTAAGGTTCAATATTTGGGCTCTGTCGCACAGTCTATTTTGGCTCCCCTGTAGGGGAGCTGGCTCGGCGTAAGCCGAGACTGAGGGGCTTGTTTTGCTGACGCTCAAAGTAATAAGTAAAAGTGAATAGTGAATAAGTGCGCTGTAGGAGCGAATATTATCCGCCCGCAAAATCTGCACAAATTTATTGACACGCAACTTGTAGGGTGCGGCGACTCGACGCACCGCTGCCGCCGTAGGCGGCACAGGGGGCAAGCCGCACGCAGAGAGCGTTTTGCACGACACGGATGAATAAATAGATTTTCGGTGACGCTAACGCGTCAAAGGGTCGTCAAGTCGGCGACCCCTACAACTCAAAGCTTTCCGCATGTCCCTTGTAAAGGCGAGCTTAGCTCGCCTGCTGCAATCACCGCATAACCCGCGGGCGGATAATATCCGTCCTACACGGCTTAATACATACAGGAAAAGCCCCGACAGATATTATTCTGTCGGGGCTGAATCTGTTTTACGGATACTCTGAATTCGACGTTTCTGTTTTTATTCCGCAAGCGAGTCCATATAGTTCTTGTAGTGGGCAAAGACTATGCCCGGCTCCTGAAGGTCGGGGTTCCAGCGCTTGACCCACTCGAGGGAGAAGAAGCCGTCGAAGCCGGCTCTGTCGAGCAGGGTTACTGCATCCGCAACGGGCACATCGCCGTAGCCCATCATGCGGTATTCGACCCTTGAGCCGCGCATGACGGAGTCCTTCAAATGGACGTGCTTTATATAGGTGCCCAGCGCCGCAAAAGTCTCGACCGGGCTCTCGCTGCCGAAACGCGCCGTGTGGTGGACATCCCAGAGCACGCCGCAGTTGTCGCTTCCGGCTCTGTCGAGAAAGGCGAGCATGGCCTTTGAACTCGAGAGGTCTCCGTTGGTCTCTATCAGCGGAGTGACGCCTCTCTTCGCGCCGTACTCGCACAGCTGGCGGTAGAGCCCTGCGCCGAGCGTGAAATCGCCGACTGTGATATGCGGCTCGCCCGTGCCCATGACACGGATATATTTTACTCCGAGCTTTCTCGCAAGGTCAATGTAGCCGCACGCCTCGAGGAACGAGTCCTGCGCCCTGTCGCGCACGGCGAGCGTTGCGCCCGAGGTCAGAGAGGGAATGACAAGCCCAGTCTGAGCGATTTTTTCTTTCGTTTGCTCGATTTCGGCGTCCGAAAACTCGGGGATTTCAAGCGCGTTTATCTTGTCGCCTATACCCCTTATCTCCACGCCGCCGAAGCCTAAATCCTTGGCAGTCGCAACTATTTCTTTCAGCGTCCAGCGCGGACAGCCGAGGGTTGAAAATGATAGTTTCATCGTAACAGATCCTTTCGTAATATTCTTTTACGCAGTTTCTATTGAGTCGTCGCTCTGAAGCGAATATTTTTCGACCGCCATGTCGCGCAGAACGAATTTCTGGATTTTTCCGCTCGCGGTCATCGGGAATTCGTCCATTATCCAGACATATTTCGGGATCTTGAAGAACGCGACATTCTCCTTGTAGTAGGCCTTTATCTCCTCCTCGGTCATATCCTCACCCTCTTTGAGGATGACGCAGGCGCAGACCTCCTCGCCGTATTTCTTGCTCGGCACGCCGATGACCTGAACATCCTTGACGCGGTCATTATGATAGAGGCACTCCTCGAGCTCCTTGGGATAGATGTTCTCGCCGCCGCGGATTATCATATCCTTGAGCCTGCCGGTGACCTTGTAGTATCCGTTCTCGTCGCAGACCGCGAGGTCGCCGAAGTGGAGCCAGCCGTCCTTGTCTATCGCCTGAGCGGTGGCTTCGGGCATCTTGTAGTAGCCTTTCATTATGTTGTAGCCGCGCGCGCAGAATTCGCCTATCTCGCCCGCGGGCAGAGTCTCGCCCGTGTTGGGGTCAACTATCTTGCACTCGACTCCCGGGAACGCCTTGCCGACTGTGGCGCAGCGTGTCTCGAGGGAATCCTCCGTCGTAGTCATGGTGCAGCCGGGCGCCGCCTCGGTCTGACCGAAAACGATAACTATATCGTGCATATTCATCTTCTCGCTGACATCGTACATCGTCTTTATCGGGCAGGGCGAGCCCGCCATGATGCCCGTGCGCATATGCGAAAAATCATATTTGTCGAAGTCCGGATGCTCGAGCATGGCAATGAACATCGTCGGCACGCCGTGGACTGCGGTGCAGTTCTTTGTCACAAGCGCGTCCATGACCTTTTTGGCGTTGAACATATCAATCGGCACAAAGGGCGTTCCGTGGGATATGCAGGACATGAGCGCGAGCACCATGCCGAAGCAGTGGAAGAACGGAACGGTGATGCACAGTCTGTCCTCATGGGTGAACTTCATGCCGTCGCCTATCGTCTGGCCGTTGTTGAGAATGTTGTAGTGGGTGAGCATAACGCCCTTGGGGAATCCCGTCGTGCCGGAGGTGTACTGGATATTGACGACCTCGTGGCAGTCGCACGAGTCGCGCACCGCCTCAAACTCCTCGACCGGAGTCTGCTCGGCGAGAGTATAGAGATCTTTCCAGTCGACCATGCCCGCCGGGCATTCGCCCTCACCCGCGTAGATAACGCTCTTTAAAAGCGGCAGCCTGCGGCTCTTGAGCTTGCCGGGCTCACAGGATTCGAGCTCGGGGCACAGCTCGTTTATTATATCGATATAGCTCGTGCCCTTGTAGCCGTCAATGAGGACAATAGCCTCGGAGTCGGACTGCTTGAGCTGATAATCGAGCTCGAAAACTTTATAGCTTGTGTTGACGGTAACGAGAATACCGCCCATTTTTGCACTTCCGAAAAAGGTTAGCAGCCATGCGGGCACGTTTGTGCCCCAGATGGAAATGTGTGAACCCTTTTTAAGGCCTAGTGCCATGAAGCCTCTGGCTATCGTCTCACACTCGTCGTTGAACTCTTTCCATGTTCTGGAGTAGTCCCTGTCAGTGTAGTCGATCATGTTGTCGTCCGGGTACTTTGCCGCCATATCGGCGATTTGTTGACCCAGAGTCTTTTCAAGAAACTTCTGCTGCATTGAAATCGATCCTTTCTTCAAAAATTCGGCTCGTGCCGTTAAGTATATTTCAACCGCTCAAGCGGCGATTGGCTCAATAGGTGTGGTCGCAGATTTCGTTTATCTTGTCGCGCAGGGCGATAAAATCCTCGAACGCCGCGGGCTTTTGATTGGGGTTGCGGAGCAGCGCCGCCGGATGGAAAGTACCCATATAGAGTATACCGTTGCGGTCATAGAAGAGCCCGTGCTCTTTTGTGACGCGAAAATCCTTCGAGATATATCTCTGGGCGGATATCCTGCCCACGCAGACGATTATCTTCGGGCGCATCAGAGCTATCTGGCTGTCGAGCCATGCGGAGCACGCCTCCTGCTCCTCGGGCAGGGGATCGCGGTTCTGCGGCGGACGGCACTTGACGGTGTTCGCGATATAGATATTCTTGTCCCTGAACAGGTCAACGGTCGCCATTAACTTGTCGAGCAGCTGACCGCTTCGCCCGACAAACGGCTCGCCTTTGAGATCCTCCTGCTGACCGGGTCCTTCGCCGATAAACATGACCTCCGCGTCTTCTTTGCCGACGCCGAAAACAACATTCGTGCGCGTTTGGCACAGACCGCACTTGCGGCAGTTCAGGCACTCCTGCCTGAGCTCCTCCCAGGTAGACATTGGCAAGCCTCCGTTTCATGTGATTATTTAGTAATTATAGCGTAGATTGTGCGGAATTAATATTTATACGGGAATAATTCTTCTTTTAAAGCCAAACAAGTATAAATTTTTTCTTTCGCATTGCAACATCCCGCGCGGATTTGTGGAAAAAATCGCAGGCGAAAAGCAGCGATTCACCTCAAATCGGGAGCTGAAAACCATGGGCTCTCGGCAGCAGACGCCGATAATTTCTCAAAAAATGCAAAAAATTCACAAATTCATGCTATACTGACCGTCGGGAGGGATGTCCGATGACTGCAAAAAAGAAAAAGCCGATAATCGCCCTCGCGGTCGTCTCGGCTCTGCTTACGGCGTTGATTCTTTGGATAATTTGGGGCAACACGGCGCTGCAGCTCAACAAATACACGGTTTCGAACGAGCGGCTGCCCCGAGCGTTTGACGGCTGCAAAATCGCGCATATTTCGGATCTGCACAACACCGAAATCGGCAAAAACAATGAAACTCTTCTTAATATGCTGAGAGAGGCGAAGCCCGATATTATTGCTATAACGGGAGATTTGATAGATTCCCGAAAAACCGACGTTGCCGCGGCACTGCACTTTGCGGGCGAAGCGGTCAAAATCGCACCCTGCTACTATGTCACCGGCAATCACGAGGCGAGGGTATCGGAATATGACGCTTTAAAGACCGGCTTAATAAAGCTCGGTGTAACCGTGCTCGAAAACGAAAAGACGGATGTGGAGAGAGATGGTGAAAAAATCACTCTTATCGGTGTAAAGGACCCGAGCTTCAGCTCCGACTACTTATTCCATGACGAAGAGGCGATAATGGAGTCGCAGCTGAAAGCGCTTGTTGACAAGGATGACGGCTTTACTTTATTGCTTTCCCACCGACCGGAGTTGTTTGATGTTTACGTAACCTGCAATGCGGACCTTGTCCTGAGCGGCCATGCGCACGGCGGTCAGTTCCGCCTGCCGTTTATAGGAGGTCTGGCGGCTCCGAATCAGGGGCTGTTTCCGAAATATGACGCGGGACTGTTTTCCGAGGGAAAAACTAAAATGCTTGTCAGCCGCGGCATAGGCAACAGCATTTTCCCGTTTCGCGTCAACAACAGGCCGGAGATTATTTTAATAGAATTGCAGACGGACGGAGCTTGACTTTGTCCGTTCTTTTGCCGAGCTTTTTGCAGAGCACGACAACCCGCCGCGCAATCGGCTCGATTTTGTGGCAAAACAGCCGCAGCAATAAATCTGCTGCGGCTGCCGTTCTCGCTTATTGACTTTTTATTTCTTTCCGCGTCTTTTTCTCTTCGGCGCGGAACCTCCCGAACAGAGAATATAATCGGGCTTGAAGAAAATGCGGACTATTTTCGGGTTCAGCGTGTCCGCGTGCCGACCGGCGTAGATGCTTCCCGGTATGATGCTCAGCAGGAAGAGCATGAGCGCCGAGAAAAGCGCGATGATTTTCGGGCGCTCCTCTTTTGTGTGGCGTGCGCGGACTTCGCACTCCTTCTCCTGCGTTACGAACATCTCGTTCGCTGCGCCCCGGGCGTAATATACTCTGTAATAGTCGGGGTCGTATTTCGGGCTGACCGACTGATAGCCGAGCTTCAAAACGCCGCCGTTTTTGTATTTTGCAAGAAAAGCGTCCACATCGGGGAGCACTTCGTCGTAGTGGGCTATTTTGTAGTCCATGTCGCCGCCGGTGCGCAGCCACAGCTCGTTGCCATATACCTCACAGCTGTTGAACGCGACGGTGGAATAACGAAGATCGGTTTCCGGCGTCTGCGGACTGAACTCAACGAACAGCATTATACCGAAAAGCAGAGCGGCGCCGATCGCAATTATTATGTAAACCGCGATGAATTCGCCGGGATTTGCAATGTTGCCGTTGAACAGATCTTTCTTTTTTGCCGCCCGGAGCAGCGGAATGTTTTTATGTTTCAGCTCGCGGTGACGCTTGAGAGCAAATTCGATAAATTCCTTTTTGCCGACCGCCATGCGGTCAATAGCGATTTTTTTGTCGCCGATATATATCTTGACATCCGTGTTTCTGCCATAGCCCATTATTCCGCTTATGTCGCCGTAGCTATATGTGCGCTTGACTCCCCAGAGGTTGCTGCTGACGAATTTGTCGGCGCTGTAATATATCCGTTGGTTGAAATATCCGATGATGAGAAAAATCCCGAGCAGGGCTAAAATCGAAAATATTACGGCGGGGATTATCTCTTTAAACCGCAGAGAAAAATATATACCAACGCCCATCGCGATAACATCGAATATCCCGACACCGAGAAATACTTTCGGCATCGTGACGCGGCCGGGCTTTGAATTTTCGCTCTCCGCGATAGCCATTATCGATTGCACAGCGGCTCTTGAGTTGTAAGTAGACATAGAATCCTCCGAATTTTCAGTATGTCTATTGTACACGGCGGGCGCGGATTTTGCAACAGATTTCAGAGCGGGACATAATTTGCCGTCGGCTGTTGACAAATGCGCTGTATTGGACTATAATACTTCAAAAATGAACTATCTAAATTTGAAGTGAGATGATAGCATGAATATGGGAATAGACTTCCCGAAGAAACTTACGGCGGCGTATAACGCAGTCTGCAAGCCGCTCTGCCGTGAGCTGAACATACCGCAGACGGCGTTTGATATCCTGATGTTTCTCGCGAACAACCCGGATTACAGCACCGCAGGCGACATAGTCAATGTCAGAAAGATAAAGGCGAATCTCGTCTCCGTCAATGTCGAAAAGCTTGCAAAAGACGGCTATATTGAGCGCACGAATATCGAGGGCGACAGGAGAAAAATACGCCTCTCGCTGACCGAAAAGGCTCAACCGATAGTCGGGCGCGGAAAGCAGCTCCAACAGTCGTTTTTCGATATGCTGTTTGAAAACACGACGGACGAAATGAAAAAGAACTTCACCGAGACGGTCGGGATTATTGACCGTAATCTCGATGAGATGCTCAAAGGGTGAGAGAAATGAAAATATTTATAACAGTACTTGTAACATTCTTTGCCGGAATGGGCGCGGGACTCGGCACGGGCTTTGCCGGCATGAGCGCGGCGGCGGTCATAAGCCCGATGCTCATAACCTTCCTCGGAATGGATCCGTATATGGCGGTCGGCATCGCGCTCGCCTCAGATGTGCTCGCGAGCGCCGTCTCGGCGTATACATACGGCAAGAAAAAGAACCTCGATATAAAAAACGGACTCATTATGATGGCGACCGTCCTCGCGTTCACAGTCGTCGGCAGCTATCTCGCGAGCCTGCTCCCGTCGGCAACGATGGGCAGCTTCTCGGTCATAATGACATTCCTGCTCGGAATAAAATTCATCGTCCGCCCGGTCATGACGACGAAAGAGGCGATGGAAAAAGTCCCGGCGAAAAAGCGTGCGATACAGTCCGTTATCTGCGGAACGATAATCGGTCTTATCTGCGGATTCGTCGGCGCAGGCGGCGGCATGATGATGCTGCTTATCCTCACCACAGTGCTCGGCTATGAGCTGAAAACCGCGGTCGGCACGAGCGTATTTATCATGACTTTTACCGCGCTCACCGGCGCGATATCGCATTTTGCGATAGGCGGAATGCCCGACATGACTGTGCTTATCTTGTGTGTCGTGTTCACGCTCATCTGGGCGCGCATCGCCGCAGTGTTAGCGAACAAAGCTCAGCCCAAGACCCTCAACCGCGCGACCGGCGTCGTCCTCGTCGTGCTCGGGATAGTCGTGTTCGTGTTCTCGCTGATAAAATAATATAAAATCTCCCTCGCGGAATTGCTCTGCGGGGGAGATTCATTCTGCGCATATCTTTCTGTCGGCTGATTTCATGCGCTTGCGGTCATATATTTTGCGGCTTTGCACAACGCGCGTCACGGGCGAAACCCCGTTCCACGACCCGCGCTTTGACGCATAATATTTGCGCCGCTCTTTTTTGCTCTGCTTCGAGAGCGGAACCATCTTTTTCATTTTTATTCTCCTTTCATGGGGGCAAAAAATTTGCCCGGTGTATAAAATTTTCCTTGCTTTTTTCTTCGCTTTCTGCTATCTTATAGTATCACTCTTCAAGGAGGTGTTCATATGAACACGAAGTTCTTCCCGGTCATCGACCTCGCGGCAACGGGAAACAATATCCGCCGCCTGCGCATCGAACGCGGGCTGACGGTTCGGGACATCCAGAGCTATTTCGGCTTTGAGGAGCCCCGCGCCGTCTATAAATGGCAGAACGGCGAGAGCCTTCCGACTGTAGATAACCTCTACGCGCTCGGGAATCTCCTCGGCGTGCCCATGGATCAGATACTGGTTCCCGTCAAAAATATCAAAAGTTACAGCGAGCAGCAGGAAGATGCCTGCTGCTCGAGTCATTTCTATGCCCGGCTGTTCCGGATGCGTCAGAAGTCCGATGCGGCATGATCAATTTTGCGGCGCGTCGGGAAAATATTTCCCGAATGCCTGCGAATGAAGCCGGGGCTTCGATGCCGAAAGCGGCAAAAAACAAAGATATTGGGCGCGGCGTGAGTGGGATATAGAGATAGGAGCGCGTTTGCGTCAAAGCGAAAAGCGATTGAGCTTTTGGCGCGGACGGAAGCGAACATCGTTTTAATCAATAAGTAAGTAGTTGAGTTCCGGATTTTCGGGAGTTGACGTGCAGCGTTACAGTTCATCTGCACCTGAACCGATCCTGCGTTCTCTTATCCTGCCGCACCCGGAACAGCCGGGCATAAAGTCAGCGCCTGTTTTCGAGATAATTTTCGAAAGCGTCGGCGAATCCGGAGTTCACATCAAACGGGGGAGTGTAATCGACCGAGGATGTGACCATGCAGATGTCGAGCTTTGCGGACATCTCATCGGCGGCTCTGTCGAGCCTGCCGAGCTCGGCGCGGATGACATTGCGGTCGTAATTTATCGTCGTGACGCGGCGCACGTCGCAGCGGTAGGTGACCTGATTGCCGTCGGTGTTGAAGCGGTAGCCCGTGCCGCCGTTTGCAATGGTCTGCTCCGAGCTGCGGATGCCGTTCATCGTCCTGAAAATCTCGGCGACGGTCTGACGCGCGGAGTTGAGCGCGACCTCGCTGTCCATGTCTATGTCGAGATTGTTCTTCGCCCTGCGTATCGCGGCGGCGAGCGCCGACTTCTCTTCGAGAAGAAATACGAGAAACAGCGCGACATCGGTTATTTTGCCGCAGTATTCGGTCTCGGAAATTTCAACGACCGTCTCGTCGGATGCCTCCGGCATGACCTTGTGGCGCAGATTGGTGTTGGTGACTTTTGTTATGTTCGCCCTGTTGCGGAGAATATTCTCTGCCTCGCACATGAGCGCCTGGATTTTATTCTGATATCTGAATGCTTCTTTGAGATTCATATCTTTCACCTCGCTGTTTGTTATGCCGATATTTTACATCGCGGCGAAGATTTTGTCATTGAACCTGTGGTTCAAAATTATAAAATCGCTTGGCGGATTTATTGACAGAAATATCTATTTATGTTATAAATTGTATGATTTCATGCGGTGCTGCGCCGCGCAGACAAGGAGAACCCGAATGTATGCGTTTTTGCTCGTGCTTATCTATATCGCCTTTATCAGCCTCGGGCTGCCCGATTCGCTTCTCGGCTCGGGCTGGCCGGTCGTGCATCTTGAGCTCGGCGTGCCGATATCGTATATGGGCATCGTATCCATGGCCATATCCGGCGGAACGATTGTGTCGAGCCTGATGTCGGATAGGCTCAACAGAAAACTCGGCACGCGGATAGTCACGGTGATGAGCGTGTTCCTGACGGTCATCGCGCTGTTCGGTTTCTCTTTTTCGAGCCGCTTCTGGATGCTTATTGTTTTCGCCGTGCCTTACGGGCTCGGAGCGGGCGCGATAGACGCAGCGCTCAACAACTATGTCGCCCTGCACTACAAGGCAAAGCACATGAGCTGGCTGCACAGCTTCTGGGGCGTCGGGACGATAGTCAGCCCGTTTATCATGGGCTATGCGCTGACAAACAAGACCTGGAACAGCGGCTGCCGCATAGTCGGCGCGATACAGCTCGCGATAGCGATACTCCTGCTCGTGACCCTACCGGTGTGGAAAGTCAACAAGGCGACGGACGAGACGGAGAAAAAGAGCGTCGGACTCGTCGGCGCGCTGAAAATAAAGGGAGTGCCGTTTCTGCTCACAGGCTTTTTTGCCTACTGCGCAGCAGAAACGACCGCCATGCAGTGGGCGAGCACATATTTCGTTGAAGTAAAGGGCATATCCGCAGAGCGCGCGGCAACATTCGCGTCGCTGTTTTATATAGGCATCACCGTCGGGCGGTTCATAAGTGGCTTTATCACGGATAAGCTCGGCGACCGCAAAATGATAATAACGGGAACGGCGATTCTCCTTTGCGGCATATGCTGCCTGTTCGTGCCGATGAATTCTTATTTCCTCGCCGCCGCGGCTTTTGTCATAATCGGGCTTGGCTGCGCGCCGATATATCCGTGCATAATACACTCCACGCCGAACAACTTCGGGGCGGAAAACTCGGGCGCTATAATCGGAATACAGATGGCGAGCGCCTATGTCGGCTCGACATTCATTCCGCCGCTGTTCGGGCTGCTCGGCAATGCTGTAAGCTTTAAGATAATGCCATTCTACCTCATCTTTTTCTTCGTTCTGATGATAACGATGATTGAGCTCACGTTCAGGATAACTGGGAAGAACAAAGTAAAATAAAATCAGCCCCGCTTCGAAAGAAGCGGGGTTTGCGTTAGATATGAAGAGCGGCGCTGTATAGAATGGCAAGAACATTTCTGCGCCGCAAACATTTTACATCTGAAACTCGGCCGCTTTATTTGCTCGTAATGGCAAGTTTCAATGAAAAAACAAAAAGCACTTGCTTTTGCAAGTGCTTTTTCTGGTTGCGGAGGCAGGACTTGAACCTGCGACCTCCGGGTTATGAGCCCGACGAGCTACCAACTGCTCTACTCCGCGATATATTCTGTTCCTCAGTGCGTTATTATATTATACACACTTTTTCAGAAATTGCAAGCCTTTTTGCATAAAAAGTTCGGATTTGCCGAAAAAATCTCCCGCCGCGTGTTTGACGGGAGATTCATACTGCTATTTTTGATTTATTCTGCCTTTTCCTGCTCTGGAGCCTTCTTCTTTTTGAAGATAACGAGCTTGCTGAAGAAGTAGTTGAGGATAACCACGACGACTGCGAGGATTATTTTTGCAGTCATTTCGCCGCTGAGGTCGAAGTTTATCAGCGGAATGTGGAAAACCTTGCTGTCGAAGTGCAGGAAGTTTACGAAGATAATGAGTCCGAGCTCCTCGACGCCGAGGGAGAAGAGTCTTGCCGCGACGAACGACGGAATCTCTTTTGCGAGCACCTTGCCCTCCCAGCTCTTGCTCTCGAAGACGAACAGCTTGTTCGTGACATAGGCGAATGCGACCGCGAATATCCATGCGAGAACGTTCGAGATGTGAACGCCGAGCTGCGAGGATATGAGCTTGTCGAACACCATCGTGAACAGCTTGAACGCGACGAAGTTGACAAGCGTTGTCAGCACGCCGAAGACGACATAGAGTATCGTCTCTTTGTTGACTACCTTTTTGAATATTGCCTTTAGTTTTTCCATTCTTTACACCTTTATTTCAACATCAAGACCGAGTAGGTCGGAGTATTTGTCAAGTATCGGCTGAATCTCGTTGTCCACGAATTCCTGGGTCTGCTGGGGAGCGCGGCCGACGAAGTTTTCAGGCTTCATTATGCCCTCGAGTTCCTCGCGCGTTACGCCGAACGCGCTGTCCGCGGCTATCCTGTCGAGCAGATCGTTCTTGCCGCCCTCGACCTTGACGACTCTGCCGGCGTCCATCGAGTGAACGCGGATTTTTTCGTGCAGTTCCTGCCTGTCTCCGCCGCGCTTGACCGCCTCCATCATGATGTTTTCGGTCGCCATGAACGGCAGCTCTTCAAGCAGGTGCTTCTCTATCATCTTCGGATATACTACGAGTCCGTCCGCAACATTGATGCACAGGTCGAGCACCGCGTCGGCGGCGAGGAACGCCTCTGGGACGCTCAGACGCTTGTTTGCCGAGTCGTCGAGCGTGCGCTCGAACCACTGAGCGCCGGAGGTCATCGCCGTGTTCTGTATGTCCGCTATGATATATCGCGAAAGCGAGGCTATGCGCTCGCTTCTCATCGGGTTGCGCTTATATGCCATCGCCGACGAGCCGATCTGATGCTTCTCGAACGGCTCTTCTATCTCTTTCATGTGCTGGAGCAGACGGATGTCATTTGAGAACTTTGTCGCCGACATCGCTATGCCGCAGAGGACGGTCAGCATCTGATAGTCGAGCTTTCTCGAATATGTCTGACCGGAGACTGCGAAGCAGCTGTCAAAGCCCATTTTTTCGGCTATTATCTTGTCGAGGGCCTTGACTTTGTCGGTGTCGTTGTCAAAAAGCTCCATGAACGACGCCTGCGTGCCGGTCGTGCCCTTTGAGCCGAGAAGTTTGAGCTGCGAGAGCTGGAACTCGAGGTTCTGGAAGTCCATGAGGAATTCGTTGAGCCAGAGCGCCGCGCGCTTGCCGACAGTCGTGGGCTGAGCGGGCTGGAAATGGGTGAATGCAAGGCAGGGCATGTCCTTATATTCAACGGCAAATTTCGCGAGGACATTGAGCAGATTAACAAGCTCCTTGCGGATGAGCAGCATCGCCTCGCGCATGATAATAACATCGGTGTTGTCGCCGACATAGCAGGAGGTCGCGCCGAGATGGATTATCGGCTTGGCGTTCGGGCACTGCACACCGTAGGCGTAAACATGGGACATGACATCGTGACGGACTTCTTTTTCACGGGCGGCGGCGACATCATAGTTTATGTCGTCCTTGTGCGCCTTGAGTTCGGCTATCTGCTCGTCCGTTATGTTGAGCCCGAGCTCCTTTTCGCTCTCTGCGAGAGCTATCCAGAGCCTGCGCCATGTTCTGAATTTGAAGTCCGGCGAGAAGATATATTTCATTCGGTCGCTCGCGTAGCGGGAGTTGAGCGGGGATTCATAGGTGTCTTTCATGCTGAGCCCATCCTTTGCCGTTTTATTTGAAGTCGTATTGACATACTATAAAATTATACGGCGAAACCCCGTCTGTTGTCAAGAAAGGCTTGCAAAATAGAGCGGTTGTGATAGAATATACATTACCGAATACAGGGAGGTGCGCCGTGGCAGCCGGAAAGAAAAGAATATATCTGCTCGACGAGCTTCGTGGGCTTGCCGTGTTCTGCATGGTGTTCTATCATGCGTTTTACAGCATGTCCGAGTTCTTCAACATTGCAGTCGGAACGAAGCTGCTCGATTTCTTCACCCCTGCAGAGCCGTTTTTTGCGGCGCTGTTTATAGTCATATCCGGCATATCCTCACGCCTGTCTCACAATAATACTAAACGAGGCGTGCGCCTTTTATGCGTCGCGCTTGCGCTGACCGTCGTGACGGCTGTTATCATGCCGATGATGCACTTCGAGGGCGCGGAGATATATTTCGGTATCCTCCATCTGCTCTCGCTGTCGATGCTCATCTTCTCGGCGCTGCGCGCGGGACTCGATAAGATAAACCCGATAGTCGGCATTATAGTATGTATAGCAATATATATTTTCACCTACGGCGTGTCGGCCGGCTATGTCGGCATAGCGGGGCTCAAGACTTTTAATCTGCCCGCCGTGCTCTACAGAACCAACTATTTCATGCCGCTCGGATTTTTCAACTCCTCGTTCCATTCGGCGGATTATTTTCCGCTGCTGCCGCATCTGTTTATGTTCCTGACCGGCACATTTGTCGGCGTATATGCGACGAACGGCAGATTCCCCGCGTTCACTTATCGCCAGCGCTCAAAGGCTCTGTGTTTTCTCGGACGCCACGCGCTCGTGATATACATAGCCCATCAGCCGATCATCTACGGCATACTCTGGGTCGTTGAAAAGATCATAGCAAAATAACAAGTTTCTCATATAAGCGCTTTTGCAGGGGTCGGCGACCTCGACGACAGGAAATGCCCAAAAGTCTCAATCCCAGCAATAAAAGGCAGATCCGATTTTATTGATAATCGATGCGTTGTCCATGCGGACGATGCATATACTAAAAGATATTCAACAGATATATAACCGAAAGGAAGTTTTAAAATGAGTGAAGGATGCACACACGATTGCTCAACATGCTCATCAAAGTGCTCTGAAAAAGACCTGCGCGTTCCGTGCGGTCAGTTCAGCAACGTTAAAAAAGTTATCGGCGTAGTCAGCGGAAAGGGCGGCGTCGGCAAGTCCCTTGTGACGAGCCTGCTCGCTTCTGCCATGCAGGCGCGCGGACACGCGACCGCTATAATGGACGCCGATGTCACCGGTCCGTCCATACCGAAGTCGTTCGGTCTCCACGGCAACGCCGTCGGCGACGAGCGCGGACTTCTGCCCATGGAGAGCAAGACCGGGATAAAAATAATGTCAGTCAATCTCCTGCTCGAAAAAGAGGATGCGCCGGTAGTCTGGCGCGGACCTGTTATTGCCGGAGTTATTCAGCAGTTCTGGTCGGAGGTTGTCTGGGGTGATGTCGACTACATGTTCGTTGATATGCCTCCCGGAACGGGCGATGTGCCGCTGACCGTTTTCCAGAGCCTGCCCGTCGACGGAATAATTATCGTCACGACCCCGCAGGATCTTGTCACAATGATAGTCAAAAAGGCTTTCAACATGGCAAAAATGATGAACATCCCCGTACTCGGATTGGTCGAGAACATGAGCTATGTTCTCTGCCCGGACTGCGGCAGGCAGATAAAGGTGTTCGGCGAGAGCCACATCGACGAGACCGCCAGGGAGCTCGGCGTGCCCGTGCTCGGCAGGATCCCGATGGAAGAAAAGACCGCGAAGCTCGTTGATGAGGGCGCGGCGGAGCTTGTCGGCGACAAGTATGTAAAAGACGCCGTCGAGGCTATAGAGAAGCTGTAAAAAGTGAAAAGTAAATGGGCATTGTAGTCTTTTACAATGCCCATTTTAAGTTTTATTGCTTCAGAACAAATCAAGCCTTTTTAAATTGGAACAAAAACGGCTCTTCGCCGGGCAAGCCGATAATTGCCTGACCCGTTTTCAATCGCGCAATGTCCCAATCCTCAACCACGTTTGCATCACGAACATTTTCAACAATTCCTCTTCCTTGAACCGATGCCGTGTAGATTTCTTTTTTTCTGTTGACGCCGTGAAGTTCTCTGACGAATGTCTTTGATTTCGGGTCGTTAACCCTGAAACATATGGATGTCAAAAATCCGGAAAGCAGGCTGCGTGCTTTGTATTCTCCGTAATTCTCATATATCTGGTCGATATTTTGGATGCCGATCATAAATTTTATTCCCAGACTGCGGCCGAAATTCACGGCATCATCAATGTGCTGAAGATTTGGCAAAAGACTGAATTCGTCGGTAACAAAGAATACATTTCCTTCGCTCTTTTTTCGACACAAAGCCTCTTTGATTGCGAGGTCGAAAAGAAGAGTGTATATCGGCGAAAGCATATTTCCGATACCAAGATCGTATTCGATAAAGATGACTTTGCCACCCTTTGCGCGTATTATATTGCGCAGTGAAAGCGTTCCGTCTTTCTTGAAGTTTCCGAGAAACAGCTCGCGCGAAAGCTGTTGAAGCTCCGATATAACGCCTTGAGTCTGCGGGGAGCGGTCATCGAAGATATAGCTTACCATAGCTTTCAAGTTTTCGTGTTGCTTGAGCATTTCCCGTATTTCTGCGGTTGGAGAGCCGTCCAAGAATTTTCTGAGCTCTTCGTTGTTGCTTTTCAGATCCGTGCTTTCGGAGAAGTGGGTCAAAATAGCGGAAAACAGATCCTTTGCGGCGTTCGGAAAAAACGGCGTGTTAGTATTGCGGATTTTTTCATAAAACAGCGTTTTGGATATCTCAACGATGTTTTCTTCCATATGTTCATCGTTTTCGATTTCGTTGAAAATATTCCAATAATCCGGGCCGGACGGACCTGTTGCAGTTGAATCGTTGCTTATGACAATGTCCCCCGGACGGTAAAACTTTTTATAAAAGTCTCCCTTGGTGTCGAAGACAATCATAATGTCATTTTCTGAAAAAGAGCTGCGGATCTGCTGAATTATCTGGTTGAATGTGTTGGTTTTTCCTGTGCCTATTCCGCCGAGAAGCATAAGGTGCGTGCTGAGCAAAACTTCGCTGATCGGGACGGAAATATCCGTGCCGTTGTCGGAATATCCTTCAAAACAGCACAGGGGCTTGTCTATGCGTTTGTTTGGCGGTAACTTTTTTAATTCATTTCCATCAAAAACTTCAATTATTTGCATTTTGATTTTCACCTCTGTTAATATCCGTATCCATAGTACGGCTCATTCTCTTCGGAGGGTTCACTTTCCTCGAACGGTTTATTATCCTCGGAAGGCTTGTTTTCTTCAGAGGGTTCATTATCCTCGGAAGGTTCGCTCTCTTCAGAGGGTTCACTTCCTTCGGAGGGCTCGTTCTCTTCGGAAGGTTCGCTCTCTTCAGAGGGCTCGTTCTCTTCGGAGGGCTCGTTCTCTTCGGAAGGTTCGCTCTCTTCAGAGGGCTCGTTCTCTTCGGAGGGTTCGTTCTCTTCGGAGGGTTCACTCTCTTCAGAGGGCTCGTTCTCTTCGGAGGGCTCGTTCTCTTCGGAGGGCTCGTTCTCTTCGGAGGGTTCGTTCTCTTCGGAAGGATCGTTCTCTTCGGAAGGTTCGTTTTCTTCGGAAGGTTCGTTTTCTTCGGAAGGTTCGTTCTCTTCGGAAGGTTCGTTCTCCTCAGAGGGTCCATTCTCCTCGGCAGGTTCATTCTCTTTGGCAGGTTCATTCTCTTCGGAAGGCTCGTTCTTCTCAGAGGGTTCATTCTCTTCGGATGGTTCGTTCTTCTCAGAGGGTTCATTCTCTTCGGATGGTTCGCTCAACTTGGATTGTTCATTGCCCTCGGAAGGCACACTCTTTTCGGTGAATGTGCCGTCTTTAGAAGGGATATCGCCCTTGATGGTTTTTTCATTTCCCTCCGAGGGCTCGTCTTCTTTTGGGGTCTCTCCTTTACCGTGATCATTGTTTTCAGGGTCGTTCCAACGGGGATCATTTGACCCCCGTTCCCTTTCAACCCCGCCTTTAGGTCGTTGAGACGGGATATCCGGAACACCGTGGTTGCGATTATACTCTCTGACCTCATCTTGATTTTGAGGCACCTTTAGTGAATTGATAAAAGCATCCCTTTGTGGAGAACTCTCTTCAAAGGCGTCAAATGCCTTGCCGTTATCAATACCTTTTTTTGCTTCCGGACGCTTGGCCATGTCTTCGATGGCCTGGTTCTTCATGTATTCTTCGGGACTTTCGTTATTGCCGAGTCCAAATTCTTTTTTTGCGCTCTCCATTTTTTGGGCATTATTATAAAGTCTGTTATGCATCCATTGGTTATAGTGCTCGTTGTTGCCGTATCTCTGCCACAGCTCCTGCATTATTCTGTCAGAATAGTTGTTTGCGTCCGCTTCTATGGGCTGATATCTGTATTGGAAGAAGGTGTGCCCTTTTTCTTTTGAATAATAACCGTCGGCGCGCATATTTGCGCGCCAAATCCCTCTGTTTTGATCCGCCGTCATGCCATCGACCGGGTCGAAGTTTTTATAGGTTTCAAGTCCGTTGGATACCTGATGCTGATAGGCGTGCCGACCTTCATGAAGCGTTGTCGCCATTGCTTGAAAAGGGTCATTACGCTCTATGAGAGACGGGTTTATAGAAATACTTTTGCTGCTTGGATGATATTCCCCGTTGGTTGAGGTTCCTTCTAATTGGGGATCGGGTGATAAGGGAACCGGTTCTCTGCCAAGCCGACGCGCTGACCAATTTTCAAGCTGCTGAAGCGCATCAACCCGCTGATTTGATGAAAGCCGTTCCCATGTTCCCTGATCAAAGGCTCCCCAAAAGTTACTTCTGTTGATATTTACATTTCCAAATTCACCTATTATCGGTTCATAAGGCGCAAGAATCTGATTCATATCTTTGCTCCTTATTCCAATGCATAAATATCTTCAAGGTGTTCTTTTTGATATTTAATTTTTTCTGTGTCGAAATCCATGCAGGCACTGATGATGCCGCACGCTGTAAGAAAGGGAAAATCCAATCTGGACATGACTTCCTGTATGCCGAGTATTCCGTGAAGAACATAATCCGCATTGTCATTTCCGTTGATCCATTCTTTTACGGTATCCTCAAGCCGTGAATCAAACCTTAATACAGATTGAAGAGCTCTATAGTTCAAAATGTCGTTTCCCGGAACAAGAGCGGCAATCTTATCTTTCAATTTTTCAATATACTCGTCGGATAAAGTCAACATGATATACCTCCTCGTTATAGCTTTAATATAAATTACGGACCCGCCGCACTGTATAAATATGTGCCGCAGATCCGTAGCCTTATTTTTTACTTGTCACGAACTGTCAGCTTTTCCACTTCTCTATTCCGAAATCGCCGAGTCTCTGAATATCGGAAATGATTGCGCAGACTTCTTTGATTGCGACTTCAACATTCTCCGCAGGCAGAACTTCCGCATACCCGGTATGCTCCTCCTTTGAAGCACCGAATCCGGGAAGAACGCTGTTTTTCTTCTGGATATCTATTGCCTCTGACGATGACTTCGTTTTGATTGTCAAAACGAGATTTGGCTTTATCGCAAATATAACCAGACAGATCAGAGAGATAATGATACTGATGGCGGCAAAGAAAAAGAAAAAGTCAACGCTTGCATAGTGGCTGAACGGATTGGCAGAGGTCGGGGCAATGTAGAATCCGGATGAAGCTCCGAGTGCGAGTAGCTTAATGCCGAACTTCTGATGCAGCAGGAAGAACGGAAGCAATGCTGCGGTGCCGAGCAAAAAGTTGAAGAATGCAATTGCGCCGCTCGATCCGGATCGCGGGAAAATGCCCAAGGCGGTAAGCCCGATAAATCCGCCGACAGCCCAAATGATAATGCCGATAAGGATATCCCAGAAAGCGAATGAGTATTCTCTCCTGACATCGGCGCCGGCTATCTCGTCGATAGAAAACTCCTGCTGAATGGTAGTCCTGCCACGCAGGCATCTTCCTGCGGCTCTGAAAATTACTCTCTTGTTTGTTATCTGCAGTCTGCCGATTGCCTTGCTTATCGTTATTCCGAGAAAACGATTTCTGAGGGTTGCGACATTATACTGCTTTATCGGTATTTCACCGTCGTTTGCGGATATGTTTTCGGGAACTATCTGCATATTCTTTTCATATACAGGCGCGTTGTTCGTCTCGGGTTCACCGATTCCCATTCGGTTTTTTAATGAGGCAAAGAAAGAGGCATTGCCTACAGCGCTTTTTTCGCAGGTGCACTCATCAAGCGGCTTTCCGCATTTGGTGCAAAATTTTGCCATAATCTTTATTCTCCTTTAGTCGTAATAATAACTTGGCATGTAATAATCCATGTCTCTGAGCTTCCAGCTTCCGTTTTCGTATGCATATTCCATGAAGGTGTCGGAGGAATGGTTTTGCGAAGAGATTTCGGTAAGACCGTCGTATTCGTCCTCGATTTTTACATATGAATAATCATATACGAGTCTTACGCGGCAAATATCGTTGCTGTACATTTCTATTTCGGGAGTATTAGCCAAGGTCTTGTCCCTGAAATTGGAAAATGTAATGGATTTTAGACCCCCTCCGTTGTCCTTCTTTGCATATGAGGCTAGGTTGTTATATTTTTCCGAGATGTTGCGGTTGTCGCTCGCCAAAGACACCCCGCTGTCATTGAATGACTTTCCGGCAATGGCGGCATTGTACATAGACTGAAGGTCGCCGGCGGCAATGTCGATAATGTTGTTTGCTGCGGTGTTGCGCAGATAAAACGAATCGTATTCTCCTACATTTATCGTGTCGTCACTTCGACTTATATTAACTTCCTTCTCAAAGGCGTTTATAAGATCACCTGTGACCGTGATTTTATGTTCGCCGCTGAAGATGGCATCAACCGTATAGATTGCGACCTTATCTTCGGAGTCCTGAATGGTGGGATCTTTCAAGGCGATACCATCAATTTCAACACTGCATTCGGAAGGTGCGTCAAGCTGGACGGTTATGTTTGAACATACCAACCCGTCCAGTGCCACCTTGTAACGAGGGAAGATAAGAAGAAAGTTCTTGTCCTGCTTTGCGGCTGTGACCTCAAAAGAGTTTATTACCGTTCCGGTTAAATTTGACAAAAATGCCACATTGTAATTTTTGAAATATTTGTCAGCCTGAGTGCCGGTGGAATCCACTTCTTCTACAGTGAAATTCGATGCTACGGACAGACCACCTATATATGGGCCTCTTTCTTCCATCACTTTTTTGAACTGCTCTTTTGTAATAAAATCACTTTCCGGCAGAGCTATGTCGTTATAAAGCGAGTCAAAATCTCCGGCTATAAGATTTTTGACATATGAATTAACAACCCGCTTGGGAGAGCTTATATACCCGATAATGGCAATTGCGGCAACCAAAACGACTGCCAAAATCGATACGGGAATAATAATTTTGAGTTTCTTTTTTGCACGCACGCCTACATCTTTAACGGTAGATTTTATGTTTGAAATGTCAATGTCTTTTGCTTTTTGAGCATACTTTTCGATGTTGCCGGGCAGCTTTGAACTGCTGCCCGTTGTTTCTATGAGCTCGGCGTTGCAATATTGACAGTTCTTTGCTCCTTCGGGATTGCTTTTGCCGCATTCCGGACAGTACAATGCAATCTTACCCCCTTTAAACTGTTTGTGAATATATTAATCAGGTGAAAGCAAATGGTAATTTTAATGTATCGCTTGTTCTCAGCCCTTCGAATTGAAGTCTGCGTTGAGTGTGTTCATTGCCTTGAAGAGCTTATAGCAGAATATGAACGGACCGACAATGATGAGTGTGCCGAGGATATTCCAGCCCCAGTAGTCGCCTGCGCCGAACTTGCAGTCAAGTCCGCGGCGGGTGAGCTCGCTACCTATTCTGGCGCAGAGCTTGTGATGCCAGACAAGATAGCCTATGCCGAGAGTGAGCGGACCGACAATGAAAACGAGCAGCCAGTAGTTCATGGTCTTCTGACCGTCATAACGGCTGCATACGACATTAGTTTCTTCTGAGATATGGGCAAAAACGACGAGGGCGTAAATGCCGAGAGTCAATATTGACAGAATTATAAATTTTGCGAGCCCTCTGTTGGTTCTGAGCTGAGAAACAGGGGCGGAATTGTTGATAGTAACATTTACATTGGTAGAATTTTCAGACATGGTCTGACCTCCTTCAAAACCCTTGATTTTATACATTTTTCTGACCAAAAATTTTGATTATCCCGAAAAACCCTTGAAATACAAGCACATTCGCAGGATT
>OGRN01000163.1_pt1 | contig 64889 bp, 60 predicted proteins | sample 1553401 | NCBI WGS metagenome assembly OGRN01 (sample SAMEA2580096, study PRJEB22360) | human gut metagenome | biome: human gut; feature: human-associated habitat; material: faeces | place: Denmark | collected 2008/2010 | reverse complement strand
GAGGCATACGCGGTGCGGCTGGCGGAAAATCAGCCACAAAATCAAGTGCAAGAAAGACTCCGAGAGTACATAAAATAACACGGGAGGAATTTTATGAACTTAAAAAAGAAATTATGGCGATTGTTATCTGTTCTTTCTATTTTATTACTCGTCATTCTTCCAATTTCCGGATGTGACTATTCTTTCAGCGCGGAAAGTAACACCGAGACAGGTACTTACACTACCCTTTCAGAAACTACAGACTACACCTCCGATTCTGCCACTGAACAGAATAAGACGAGTAACATAGAAAGCGGAAATACATCTACGACCGAGAAAAAACAGATTGACGAGACTGACGGTTATCTTGATAAAGATGGCAGCTACACTTCCAAAGAAGATATCATGAATTATCTCATCGAATACGGACAGCTTCCAAATAATTTTATTACAAAAAAGGAAGCCAAGAAACTTGGATGGTCCGGAGGCAGTTTAGAACCTTACGCCCCAGGCAAATGTATTGGCGGAGATTATTTTGGCAACTACGAAAAAGTTCTCCCTGTTGTTTCCGACAGAACTTACCACGAATGTGATATTGATACACTCAACGCCAAAAGCCGTGGTGCCAAACGAATCATTTACTCTGATGACGGGCAGATTTACTACACAGACAATCACTATAAATCTTTCACTTTACTTTATGGGGATGATGTACAATGATAATTACAATCGATGGTTTAGCCATGAAAAAGAAAGAAGATTTTTATCAGAACATAAAAGAGGAACTTGATGTTCCTGAATATTTTGGAAATAATCTGGATGCCCTATATGATTTTTTAACAGAGCAGCCAGACATTTTACAGATGAAGTTTCTTCATTATAATATGATGCAAAGCCAGCTTGGCAGATCTTTTTGCCAACAACTTCTAAAAGTATTACAGGATGCCGACATCCTCACCATAATAGATGAGTATTAGGACAATCGTAATAAATTCTAATACAGGGAGCACCGTAAGGGTGCTCTCCTTCCACTTATAAAAGTTTATACTTAATTTTTCTATTCCAGCGAGAATAATATTTTCCCCATTTTTAAGCAGGGTAAGCGGTGCAGAAAAAACTTCTGCCGACAACACAAACGGAAGAATGATTGCCATCGCAAGATAAATCCATACCCACCCCGATGGAACATTTTTTATCAGGTTCCCTGTTATGCCTGAAAAAGTAAGCACATATAAAATCAGGCGATGCCAGAAATATATTTGCAGTGTTCTTGCTCCAACTTTCCCTACTACTGGCACTTTACAGTTCGGTATCAGACTTATAATTGCAATTCCCATCAAAAATGCAATTACATAAAACATAAGCCTATGTACTGCTCCACAACTTTCTACATTAATAAGCGAGTAAGCATTTCTTCCCGTAAAAAGCCGAATATACGAATAGTTATCTTCAATCTTTGCTAATGTATATAAAATCATATCTGTAAGAAAAATTGCTGACAGACACTTTATCCAGGTTTTGTTTAACACTTCCTGCAGCTTCTTTATATCCAGACAATATCCTGTATAATAGAATGGGAAAAATACAATAATTCTTGAAAGATACAGGAAACTTCCTATATTTTCATCATATCCGGCAAGGCATGCTGCCAAAATACTTATCGGCAACACAAACCATAACGGAAGTTCTTTAATCAGATACGCAATAACCATAAATGCAGCCATCGCAAACATATACCACGGAATCCCCGTATCTTCAAACCACTGAAAAACTGCTTTCTGATGGAACAAAATTTTAATTCCATAAATGCAAACCTTCAGTGCATATCCTATCATAATATAATATAACGGTTTGTCCCATTGAAACTTACATCGCTGTGACCATCTTTTTTGTAATAATCCGGACAAAAAAATAAAAAGCGGCATATGGAAAGAATATATAAAAAGAGAAAGACTCTTCATTGTATTCGATATCGGGGCATATTGATTTACAAAATGTCCAATAACAACCATAACAATTAAAAAACACTTCAGATTGTCCCACTTATAAATGCGCTTTGTGCTTTTTTTCACTGCTTCACTCATCTTAATACCTCTTTGTATCAAATATTTGCATCTGATTATAGCACCTGATTTCAAATTTTTCTATAGTAAAATTTAACACTTTAGAAACCTTTTTGTAACATTTATTTTGGCATTTTGCTTAGATAAATAAGAATTTGCCGCAGGCAAAACAGACACTCTCAAAGAGAGCACATACTCCATATTTGTGTTCTGGAAGCTGCAAGACTATAATAAAAAATATTAGAAAAGCCTAATAACCGCTATATCAGTAGTCATTAGGCTTTTGCCATGCGGATAACAGGAAACTGTACTCGTGTTTCTTCCTTATTAAAATGGCTATTTTTCGTGTATATATTCTTCGATTTTTGCAAAAAATAAGCCGTTTTTATTGTCTGTACATTTTTTTAGTACCTTTTTAGTACTTTTTCACCTGTGATAATAGCCACTTCTGAAAAGGGTATACTATGCGCTTTAGACTATTCCCGGAATGAACTTCCAATACCTAAAGCTACACGCTCTGTAGCACTTGTCCATGTATTCGCAAAACGTCCTATTCCTGTCCCCTTAATTGCATCCCCATATATATAAGCATCTGGTAAGTATTGAATTAATTTTTTAATATTATCTGCTTTTCTTAACGTGTTTATTGCTCTTGTTTCTGAACTTCTAGCCTTAGAAAGTCCCACCCCTGTCACTTTTCCACATTCTTTTAATGTCAGATTATTCTGGTATCGTGCCTTGATTATATTTCTTTCTATTCCTGGCAGAGAATCAACGACTTTCCATAAAGCATTTTTAAGTTGCAGTTCTTCTAGTTCATTTAGCATATCCTCTCCATTTTGAGAAGTTCCCTCAACTATGTCATACAAATCCCTATCATTATCCCCTGTGAGCGGTCTATCCATACTTTCAAAGGTTATACCGGCGGTATTATCCAGTATATCAAGTTACTCCTGTGTAATATCCAGTATTTTTATCCGTTCTTCATCTGTTGGCTTTCGCCCTTTAGTCTGTAAGAAAAATTCTGACACCTTTTTATCTTTCTGCATAAGTACCAGTATGTAATTTGGAACACTAACAGGTCTATCCAAATTCAAATATGCATTGATACAATTTTTGATGTGATACGGGGCATAACTCATAAATTTAGCGTTTTTCCCTGCATCATATCCCTGCACAGCTTTATATATACCCATATATGCTTCTTGCATTAAGTCCTCTCTGTCCTTTTCTGGATACCGATTAACAATAGATTTAATCAAAGGTTGATTATCCAGCCAAAGAGCGGTCATATTTTCGCAAACATTAACACCGGTCTGTACCTGCCTAACCCTTTCTTCATTCGTCATAATATACCCCTTTTTCATTTCTCAAATTGATACACCCGACTACAAATTTAACAGCATTTTATCTCTGTTTTTTCTTCATTTTTGCCCAAAAAATAATAGAAATCTATATTTTCCTCTATATTTTTCAAAGTTTTTACCCCAAACTAAAAAACAGTTTCTTTTACTCTCTTTTTTAGGTTTTTCCTGCTAATCACTCATTTTCTCATCCATCTGGGAACTTTATTTTTTTACTTTTTCTGCACTCTCATTTTTTTATTTAGAATTCTGTGAAAAGTTTTCTAGGGCATGCGGTCTGTAGGGAAACGCAAAACTTTTTTCTATCCCCCGGTGGGTTAGATATATTTTTTCTTTTGCTTTCTCCAATATTTTATGTGAACCTCTTTTTTTGACCGAACAGCATCGCAATACCCACAACCTACGCAAACTACTTGTTACTTCTTACCTTCTCGCTCTATAATTCGTGTCTATATCTTCACCAATACCCTAAAGGAACGCTCTCACTTTTATCTGGATAGTTTTTACTTTCTCCTGTTATCATAATCATTCTCAAAACCGTCTTTATCATAACTCACTTTTGATAATATGTTTTGATAATAATTATAGCACGAAAAACAGTCACTCAACAACCTTTATCAAAACTTATCAGTATTGATAACGAATGTATGTTCAAAGTGCTACCAGAACTAATGTATAGCCCTCTCTCTTTAGTGCAGTGCTTTACAGGTTGCCCCTTTTAATACCGCTCCCTGCTTTGTCTTATCTTACATTGTGTCAAACCTATCCTTTTCTTTTTCTTCCAATAAGTGCCGCCTTTTTTGTCCTTTCACTTTTACCTATCCTCATTGTGTCAATGTCCTACTTATATTCCTAGTGTTTCTATTATTTTCTTATCATTTCATCTTAATAACTTATGCTCAACATTACCTCGTCTATATAATCTTGCTCCATGCCTATATACCGCAATGTGATATATATGTTTGAATGATTAAATATCTTCATCAGCATAGCCGCATCTTTTGTCTTTTGGTAGAAGTGATAACCAAATGTCTTGCGCATGGTGTGAGTGCCTATATTCTCCACCCCAAATTTCTCTCCTGCCTGTTTTATAATATTATATGCCTGTTGCCTGCTTATTGGCTTGTTGCCGCCCTGTCTTGATTTAAACAAGTATTCATCTTCTGACTTATCGCTTATATATGCTTCTATTGCCCGTTTTAAATTCCTGTTAATAATAAACGTCCTTTCTTTTCCTGTTTTCTGTTCTCTTACCCCTATTCGTTCTTTCCCTTTAACGTCCTTTACCTTGAATTTCAAAATATCACTAATCCGGAACGCAGTATATATTCCAAATAGCCACATTACATAGTCTCGTTCGCTACTCTCTTTCAAATAACCAGTAATATCCCTTAATACCTCTTTGTCTCTTATTGGCTGTACCGTATTCATATTTACCCCTTTCTCTTGGTGTCAGACTTTGACACCTTAAAAGTACATTTCTTATTATTTCTCCTATCTTTTCAAAAAGATAACACATTTGCATCTATTTTTCTATACCTGTATTCTTATAGTGTCATTTAATCTTTTTTTCAAAATGTTTTTATAATAAACGTCATTTTTATTTGACATATACTTTTTTTGATGGCATTTTATAACCATTAAGTAAACTATAGTTTCTTTGATACCCTTAGACTTCACAATGAAAGGCAGGTTATACGGATGGGGAACATATACGGTTATATGCGAATCAGTACAGCACAGGAACGTGGAAAACAGAAGTTTACACGACAAGAAAACGCTCTTTTACGTTATGCGAAAGAAAATAGCTTTGAATATATCTTAATGCTTAAAGAAGATAAAAGCGGCAAAGATTTCAAAAGCCGGACAGAATGGCAGAGACTTGAAAAACTACTTCATCCCGGCGATACTATCGTTTTTAAAGATATTTGCCGTTTTACCAGACAAACAGAAGAGGGTTACACAAAATATACTGAACTTCTAGCAAAAGGTATCGAACTTATATTTCTTGATAATCCAACGGTAAGCACCCCTTATATAAAACAACTCCTAAACGTAGCCAAACAGCAAAACATGGTTGCTAAAACAACTCTTGAATCCACTGTGAAGCTTTTGCTTATTGTCGAACTTGACAGGGCAGAACAAGAAAGACTTATTACTATCAAGCGTATTAAAGACGGTATAAAAGCAAGTTCCAAGAAGTCTGGCAGACCAGTCGGAACACTTGATAAAATGTCGGACGAATTAAAAGCCGACATACAAAAATATCTATCTGACCGAAGTATAAAACAAGTTGACCTCATGAAAAAGTATCAGATTAGCCGGAACACATTAAAAAAATATATTTCTCTTGTCTAATAGTGGCATAAAAAAAAGGCACAAGAAAGTTTCTCGTGCCTTTTTTAATCCTGTTTATGTACGGTATATATATAAATATTTTGTCAAACGGTATATTCTTTTCAAAATATCCTCTTGCTCTATCTTCTCAAGGAGTTCTATTGTCTTTTTTTTATAATCAATTTTGTAATTTGACTGTTCTTTTAGTCTCTCTGCGACCATGCTATTTCCCTGCCTTTCTTTCTCTTCTGGCTTCTTCTATACCTTTGCAGGCACTCCACAATTGTTTTACATCACTATCTTTTAAACGCATTATGTCTCGAATAAACCACGCTCTTATGCGGTCTCCTTTTGATAACTCTATAAATTCTATATCATCCACACTTTTTCTGATTATCTCCACAATTCGGTACATATCTCTTAACGCTATTGAGTCTTTGCACTTATTAACGGATTCTTTTATAGCTTCTCTACATGGTCGCTTTGTTAACTTACATTCTTCCATTTCCTCTTATTTCTCCATTTCCCGGCATTTTACTCTTTAGAGGATAAAATATACCTCTAACGGTTTTCACCTTCCTAAATCCCATTAAACAACCGCTCTGATGAGCTTAGAATGGATTCTAGGTTGTCCGGTGCTATGCCGTATTGCTTTCTTTGTCTGGTTTTCCCTGTATTTACGTTTCTAAATGCTCCGTAAATCCATTTTAACTGTTTAGAGGTATCATTTATCCTAATCAACTTTAAAATAGATTTATGATGGTCTGTGGGCAGTGTATAGTCCATGTATTAAATTAATCATACTCATGCACTAACACCGAAAAGGCATTACCTGGCATATACTCATGTGAACCTCTCCACGGGTCATTATGTGCCACAATATCAATCCAGCTTACCAGAATCCACAGAAGGAACAACACTGTAAGTATTAAAATCAAGTTCTTTGTTGCATTTAAAATTAACTTTTTCATGATTACCCCTTTTTCTTTTCTGGAAACCATGCTAAAATGTGTTTGTTTGTTTTTGGGCATGGTTTCCATGTTCTTGTCCATTTTGGAGCGGTCAACTTCGGAATGGACTTTTTTGTATCAAAATTCTTTTTCGTTGCCCTGTTTTTGAGCCGCCTTTTCAAATTTCTCTTTTTTTCGCTGTTCCGCTAAGATATGCCGAACATTCACAGGCGGTAGCTCTATTATTTTTGACATATCATCAATCAAAGCTATCATTTGGCTGTCTCCCGTCAGTTTGCTTATAGGACAATCACTAATGTAAATAATTGGTTCTTGTTGACTCATGCGGTATGTAATGAGATTTTTTAGAATATCTTTGTCCCATTCCGTTTTATTGCCGCCTATCTCGTCAAGAACTAATAACGTACAGTCCCGGTATCTTTGATTCTTCTCTATTTTCTGGTCTGCTTTGCCTTTCATGAATTCCAAATAATCCGGGACGGTTGTATATTTAACTGAGATATAATTTGCTGTTTTCATGATAGCGCTTGCGGTTACGCATCCCAGTAATGTTTTACCACTCCCATGCTGTGCCGAACTGATATATAGCCCATAGCCCTCACGTGCCAGTTCTTCAAAACCCTTAATGTAAATATTTAGCACGTCTTTTATTTCCTGTATACTGTTCTGGTATTGTGTGCCATACAGCGCCCAGTTAAAATCTTTTGCCGTCTTTTCAAGGTATTTATTTGGCATATAACTTCTTCGCATACGGTTCCAATAATCGTCATAAGTGCCTTTGCTATTCGGTAAATAATATTCCCTTGCGCCGCCTAAGTCCTCTATTTCTCGACACTCTATTATCCCCATTCCATCACCACACTCTTTTATCTCCTTCACCGTATATGCCAAGGGGTCAGAGTCTTTTGTTATTTTTAGGTATCTTTTTTCACTTTCCATTTTCCTACCTTCCTTTGTTGTGTCTTGCTAAGTATTCAGCCTCAAGGCGCTTTTGTTCCTGCTCTTTCGTCTCTTGTACTGCATTTTCTTCACCTGCCTTTAAATAATCTGTAAATGGGGTATTTGAGCCAAAGAAAGTCTTTGCTGTCTTTACCCATTGCCCAGTTTTCTCACATTCTGCTACATATGCCTTAGTTGCCTTTAAAAGTTCTTCCTCTGTAAATCCATCATTAAGTCTGGCTTGATATTTCTGATATGATACTGATTTTTCTTTTTTCTTGGGATAAATCTTCCATACTTCTTCAAAAGATGGGGCATATATATTATTACTTCTTTTATTCTTTATTTCTTTATTTTCTTCATCTGCTGTCACTTGCCTGTCACTTGCCTGTCGGTTGCCTGTCACTTGTCTGTCAGTTTGTCTGTCAGTTGATTGGTATTTATCATAGTTACACACCGTAATTATGCGGTATTTATTAGTTGATTTGCTTGTCACTTCGCCTGTCGAAATTAAGTGTTTTAAAGCTGTTCTAATGTTACGCTCCGAACATCCTAATTCCTTAGCCAAACTCGGCAAAGAAGTAATAAATTGCCCCCTTTCATATGGTTGCCCTTTCCAATTTCCTGCTTTCCAATTTGCTTTTAAAATGCAATGAAAAAACAAACGGGCTGTATATGTATCTTCGTACCATTCCCAATTCAAAATACCTCTATTCAGCTTTACAAAGCCGTTTGTTTCTGATTGTGTCATATTAGTTGCCTTTCTCTTTTACTTCCTCTCCTACGACACCGCCATACATACGCTCACTAAAGTAAGCCCGGCTCACCTTGCCGCTAAAAGTAAGGTAGCCCTTATCTTTCAGTTCCTCATTAAGCTTTGCAATGATTTTATATGCTGAACTTGTGGAAATGCCGCACAAGTCAGCCACTTCTTGCGCTGTGTATAACTGCTTAATCATTCTTATGCATCCCCTTTCTTGCTTCGTCAATCATCGTCATTAACTCCCAATGTCCTTTTAAAAATTCTTCATGTCTCTTTTGTTCTTCGTCTAACAAGTCTTGTAAAAACTGTTCTAACTCTTTATTCTCGTCTGCCATGCTCTCACCCCCTGTAATACGGCTAATTTCTTCTTGCAATCTTGATAAATTTCCTTATATGGCTTATTTTCCTCTATGCCAGAATTAATAGTTTGTGCTATAATAGATTCGGCAACGGTCAAGATACTTAACTGTAGGCTGGTAGCGGCGGTTCTGGTTGTTATCCCAGCGGCTTTATTGGCTAATTTGGTGTATGCGGTATAAAGTCTTTCTGGGTGCTTGCTACCCTGCATCGTTGCGTATTTACACAGTCGCTTTATAGCGGCTGTTTCTATTTTGCGTGTTGTCATTCCTGTCTGGCGGCTTTCCTGCCATGCAGGAGTCTGTTTTTCTCTGATAATGCTTTCCATGCGATTAAATGCGTTTATGTACTGTAATTTCCATTCAAGGGCTTTCTGTCCAGTGAATCCCATAGCTAACAAAGTAAAGCCGTCACGATTCATGTAATATTTTCTATACTTCTGCCCGTTATTGGCTTTGTAAGTCGATTTTTGAAACATCACCTTCACTCCTGAATTTTCAGTAATGAGATAGTCAATGCTCTGAAGTACATTGTCGTGTCTCTTCTCAAACTTCTCTGCTACTTGTAAGCTGTCGCATACCGCTATTTCATGATGAATATAAACAAGGTTATCCATGTTATCACTCCTTTCTATTATTTTCTTTGAGTTTTCACCCATTCCAACACCGCCGACCAAAGCGTGTTATTCTTCTGTTTCAATAATCTCCAAAACGTCCACACCAAGAACTTTAGCAAGTCTTCCGGCTGTTTCTGGCTTAATATTTTTACCTGTCATAGCATTAGTGAGCGTTCCGGCCGGAAATCCTGCCGCTACAATTTCTTTCTGTCCCATACAGGCTCTAGCTTTAGCAAGTTCTAATTTTTTTCTGTTGATTTTCATTTTTTCACCACCTTTTAAAGTTGCATTTGCTATATTTTGAATATTATCACCACTTTTTTTAGTTGTCAATAGTTTTTCGCCACTTTTTTTAGTTGTGTTTAGTGGTGGTGTGTGATAGTATATAGTAAAAAGGAGTATACAAAAATTTATGAGTTTCGCTAAAAGATTGAAACAAGCCCGCAAAAGACAAGGATTAACCCAAGAAGAACTCGGTAAAAAAAGTGGTCTTTCGACATACACCATTCAACGTTACGAATACGGAAAATTAAACCCCAAAAAAGATACGGTGTCCAAGCTTGCCGCCGCTTTAAATCTTAGCTACAGCCATACTCAAAGCGGCGAACCATTTTTTTATACTTTTATTGATACCGTACCAAGTCCAGAATATGAAGATGCGGAAAAATTTAATCAAGAGCAGTATCAAGATGCGATAGAAAAATCTTTGGAAGATATAAAAATGCCTAAATTTTCCCCGAAAATTTCTAAGCTTCTAGGAGAAAAAATTGAAGAATTAAGGGCAAGCAAGAAACTTACCATTGATGAATTATCAGAATTATCCGGAGTTTCTCAAGAGGTCATTTCTTCTTGTGAAAGTGATGGAATCGTTCCAAGCCTTAATAATATTTTTTGTTTGGCTGTCTCTTTAGGTGTGTCTTCGTCTGAACTTTTTAAATGTGCATATGGTCATGTTCCGAATTGGATTTGTGAAAAAAATACATCAGAAAATGAAATTGAACTTCTTTTATTTCCGTCCACAGTTGAAAAAATAAATTGTAATATTGAAAAATTAAATAAGCAAGGACAGGAAAAACTATATAATTATTCATGTGATTTATTAGAAATTCCAAAATATAGAGCTGATTCCGCTCTCGATCAGGGCGAAACCGCCCAAGATGAAGCAGTATCATCCAACCAAGGCGAACCAGATAAGAACCAGTAAACCCAGAAATAATATGAAACTGTACAAATTCATGCAAAAGACAAACCATACTTAACTTGTAAAGCTCACAGATAAGAAATAATAACCAGTTTATTTGTAAAGTAAAATAGCACCCCTGTTTCTAGGAGTGCTATAAAATTCATTTACTACCGCTCAAAGAGGGTATCTACGAATAACATATGAACATTTTTATTGTATGCTGTGTTTGATTTCATGCCAAACAATACCTTGAAAATATAATATATTTAACCAGGCAACTGGGGAGGACAGCTTTCCACCTGTTCCGGAGTCTTACGAAAGAGGTGGTGTCTATGTCAACATATGAGCAGTTTATGATTATTCTGACAACTGCAAGCTTAATTGTATCTATCTTGAATTACACACATAGAAAATAGCCGTCCTGCTCTCTGGTAAAGTTTAGGACGGCTATTTCAATAGTCTATTAACTTGCCCGGGTCAGATGGAGTGCGCCCATCTTTCCCAGTTGTCTTGTTAAGTATATTATATGATATGCTTTTGTTATTGTCAATATAACAAAATATAAGCAAAAAAAGATAGCACCCTCTGTCTGGTAAACTAAGACGCTATCTTCTACCAATAGGGCTGATACATGGTACATTAAGCCATGCTCTGCGTGATAATAACTCTTGTACATTTATTATCTTTCAAATATTACCAAAAGTCAATAAAAATATATGCTATACTTTCATTCATTCCAACACCGCCGACTAGCAACAGAAAGGAATGATAGATATATGCCAGCATATTACAACGAGGATACCAAGAAATGGTATTGTAAATTTTACTATAAGGATTGGCAGGGAAACCACAAACAAAAGAAAAAGAGCGGCTTTGAGCGTAAGAAAGATGCTTTAGAATGGGAGCGGTCTTTTCTGGATAAGTTAGCAGGTAGCCCGGATATGGCTTTCTCTGACATGGCAGAGCTTTACTTGAAAGATAAAGAACTGCATACCAAACTAAAGACATATAAGACTAAGAAACACCGTATAACAGCATGGATACTGCCCTATTTCAATGAACAGGCTGTGAACGATATTACCGCTACCGACATTCGAGAATGGCAAGGAACACTAAAAAACGCTACTGGATCAACAGGAAAACCTTTAAGCCCCGGCTATATGCAGAATCTTGTAACGGAACTATCTGGAATCTTTAATTTTGCTGTACGTTTTTATGGGCTTCCTGTGAATCCTTGCAATGTTGCCGGGAATATGGTGGGAAAGAAGCGAAAGAGTATTAATTTCTGGACGAAAAAGGAATTTGACCGCTTCATAGAAACCTTTGATAAGTCAGACCCTTATTACATAGCATTTCTCGTACTGTACTATACTGGGATGCGAATAGGAGAATTACAGGCACTCACTTTTGCTGATTTAGATTTAAAGAGCGGTATCATTCACATAACAAAGACATATTCTGTAATTGATGGAAAAACAGTTATCACAACCCCTAAGACTCCAAAATCCATACGAGATGTGTTAATACCTGCTTTTCTGTGTGAAATATTAGAGAATTACAAGAAAAGATATTATAAACCGCTACCAGAAACAAGAGTATTTCAGATGTCCCGGCAACCATACAGAGAACAAATGAAACAGCATTGTATTTTGGCAGGAGTAAAGAGAATAAGACTCCACGACCTGCGGCACTCTCATGCTTCTCTGCTTATTGAATTAGGTTTTTCTGCTTTACTGGTATCAGAACGATTAGGACATGAAAGCGTATCAACCACACTTGATATTTACTCTCACTTATTCCCATCCAAACAAAGTCAAATGATAGAGCGGCTTGATAAACTGTGTGAGGGAAATTATAAATAAAATAGTACCTTTTTAGTACCTTAGAGATAAAAGAAAAGCCTAATAACCGCTATATCAGTAGTCATTAGGCTTTTGTCATGCGGATAACAGGAATCGAACCTGCACTCCGAAGAACTAGATCCTAAGTCTAGCGCGTCTGCCAGTTCCGCCATATCCGCATATCCTGTAATTCAATTATCTTTTTTCACAAGCGAAAAAAGAAAGCGGGTGATGGGAATCGAACCCACGTATCTAGCTTGGAAGGCTAGTGTTCTACCATTGAACTACACCCGCAAATATCGGGGTGACAGGATTCGAACCTGCGGCCTCTTGATCCCAAATCAAGCGCTCTAGCCAAGCTGAGCCACACCCCGATATATTGTTTTCTTTGTCTTTGCTACTCTCTCGCGCTGACAATATGCATTATATACCACACCAAAGAAAATGTCAACAGTTTTTTTCAACTTTTTTTAATTTTTTTAATAATATATTTTTTTCAGACAATTAATTCAACTAACCGCTTATTTTATGACATTTTAAAATTTGTCTCTTTTCAATCTCTCTCATGAAATATTTCTGCAAAATAGTTTTCCAACAACCTTTCTCATTGCTTACAAGCTGACTGGAGCGTGTTAAAGGTAGTTAATTTCCACCTGTGATTAATTTCTGCCCGTGACAAAAGCAGAATTTATTTATAAAAAATAAAATAACCGACGTAACTTTAAGCTGTCACGCCGGCCACTTACTCTGAATCAATCTGATTCCTATTTTTCTTCTGTTGCTTCTTCAGATTTTTTCTCTTCTTCTGTTTTGGCAGCTTCTTCCTCTGCTGTTTCTTCTACTTCATCATCTTCATCAAAAAAATCATCATCGAAATCGTCATAGTCATCATCAATATCTTCTAAATAATCTGGAGAAAGATATTTGTAAACTACCGCTGCGATTCCTGCGACTGCTGCAACTGCTCCGATAATTGCCAGAACCCATAAAACTTTTTTGGATTCATCTTTTTTATCATTGCTCATTAATTCTGATAACTTTGCAACACCGAGTAATTCATCAATATTCTTCATTGTGCAATCCTCCTTATTAATTTTGTCTTTAGTATATCACGAGACGGAGAACTTTACCAATAAAATATTTTTTAAATACCAATTTGCCGCAGGCAGCGGGCTGTCTTCTCTGCCTGCGGGCAAATTATTTTACCTTTTTAAGTTTTGCGAAAGAAGCAAACATCTTCTTCCTTCCGACTCTGTCAAACTCCACCGCTACTTCAAAGTCTCTGCCGCCTTTTGTGATTTCCTGTACAGTTCCCACGCCAAATTTGATATGTTTTACGCGGTCACCTACCTGATAGTCTAATTCTCCTACTGGTTTTACTTTAAAGTCGCTTAAATTATATGGTTTGCCCGCTTTGGCTCCATACTGGTATTTTGCAGGACGTTCTGTGTTCTTGACAACACGCTGTTCGGAAACACGCTGTTCTGTATCAAGATACTGTCCTGGGATTTCATCGATAAAGCGGGAACGGCGGTTGTACTGTGTCTGGCCTCGAAGCATTCTGCGTTTTGCTGCACTTAAGAATAATCTTTCTTTTGCTCTGGTGATGCCTACATAACAAAGCCGACGTTCTTCTTCTATTTCAGATTCGTCTCCTGACATCATGGCTCCAAAGCCTGGAAAAACTCCTTCTTCCATTCCGCCGAGAAAAACATTATTAAATTCCAATCCTTTTGCATTATGAAGAGTCATTAAAAGTACTTTATTATTTTCATCTTCCAAGTTATCAATTCCTGCATTTAAGGTATACATATCTTTTTCTGCGAGGAAATCACGAAGGTTCGGATTCTCCTCCTCTTCTTCATAATAGGCAATGTCATTGAAAAGTTCTTCGATATCTTCCAGTCTGCTTATTGATTCATCTGTCCCCTCTGCTTCTAATTCTGCTCTGTACTGTGTTACGTCAAGGATATGCTCTAAAAGCTCACTGATTTCATGCTCGCTGGCATATTCGCGGAATTCTTCTATCATATCTGCAAATTTATGAAGCTTTGCGAGTGCACGTGCCACTTCTGGAATTTCATCTGCATTAAATACTGCATCTAAGAAACTCATCTGATTCAAAATTGCAAATTCCTGCAGACGGTTAATCGTTGTCTGGCCAATGCCTCGTTTTGGCACATTTATAATTCTTTTCACAGAGAGGTCATCCATTCCACTATCTACTACTTTTAAGTAACTCATCAGGTCTTTGATTTCTTTTCTATCATAGAAACTGATACCACGCACAATTGCATATGGAATATTTTTCTGCTTTAACTTTTCCTCAAAAATACGGGACTGGGCGTTTGTTCTATATAAAATAGCCATATCTTTATACTGTACTCCCCGCATCGCAAGGAAATTAATCCTTGATACCACACCGTCTGCTTCGTCGTATTCAGTATCATACTGCTTAAAATGAACCAGCTCTCCTTTTTGATTCTCTGTCCACAGCTTCTTTTCTTTTCTTCCTTTATTGTTCGCTATCACACCATTAGCTGCATTTAAAATATTCTGCGTAGAACGGTAATTCTGCTCTAAACGAATAACCTGTGCATCCGGAAATACTTTTTCAAAGTTTAAAATATTATAAATATTCGCTCCTCTGAACTTGTAAATGGACTGGTCATCATCCCCGACAACACAAAGATTTCTGTATTTTTTGGCGAGAAGACTTACTAACAGGAACTGTACCGTATTGGTATCCTGATACTCATCCACCATGATATACTGGAATCTGTCCTGATAATGCTCTAACACATCTGGATTGGTCTGAAATAAATCTACCATTTTTACAAGCAAATCATCAAAATCCAATGCATTATTCTCTTTGAGGCGTTTCTGATAATGCTCATAAATATCTGCAATCCTCTGATTACGGAAATTGCTTCCATATTCATTCCGATAGTCAAGCGGGGACTTGTATTCATTTTTGGCAGAAGAAATCTCAGACATGACCGAGCGTTCCGGAAACTGCTTTGTATCAATCTTCATCTCTTTTAAAACTTCCTTCATCAGAGACTTCTGGTCACTCGCATCGTAAATCGTAAAGTTTCTATCATATCCTAATAAGTCGATATGTCTTCGTAAAATACGGCTGCAAGTCGCATGGAACGTACTAATCCAAATATCTTCGGAACCGTAGCCTACTAATGCATCTACTCTTTCCCTCATCTCCTGCGCTGCTTTATTGGTAAAAGTAATCGCCAAAATGTTCCACGGCGCGACTCCTTTTTCTTCTATTAAATATGCAATGCGGTGTGTCAGAGATCTGGTCTTTCCTGAACCCGCTCCCGCAAGCATTAAAAGGGGGCCTTCTGTACAAAATACCGCCTCTCTTTGTTCATTATTTAAAGTATCATAAATACTCATTATTCAACCTTTCCAAACTAAAGCGTGTTTGAAAAATACTTTCAGCAAGATGTACGTCACAATTTACAGACAATTCCACCCAAACAAAGGCGAAATATATACAGTAAAATGATGCGTGCAGTTGCTTTCTAATTTTTCAAACACGCTCTAGCTGCTAATCTACTAACTTCTGTCCACAATTCGGACAGAACTTGCTTCCCTCTGTCTTCTGACCACAGTTTGGACAGAAGTTCGGTATTGTACCAGAAGCCTGTCCTGCCGCCTGATTCTGTGGTGCCGGAGCTGAATTCTGTACCTGTCCCTGCATATTCTGGTTATTTTGCTGCATGGCACTTTGCATCTGGTTCACCATCTGCTGCCCCATCATCATTCCCATCTGCATGGAGGCCATATCTGTTGCCATATTATTGCCGCCGCCATTATTGCTTGTATTCGTCATGGCATCAATCATCGCCATCTGCTGGTATCTTCCCATATCGCCAACCATACTCTGGCTTGCTACCTTCGTTACCATCTTCTGGACTTCTTCTGGATAACTTACAGAATCAATCTGGAAACTGGTTGCAGCAAGACCAATCTTCTGCATCTCTGTATTCAGTTCCCCTAAGATTCCCTGAGAAATCTCCACTGCATTTGCCTGAATGTTAAACATATCCTTTCCCTCGCGGACAATCCAGCGAAGAAGAAGCTGGTTAAGCATGGATAATACACGTTCTCTTACTTCATCGGTTGTATACTGCTTCTTGACACCAGCCACCTTGTCAATAAGCATCTGATAATCTCCTACCTTAAACTGGAATGTTCCGTTCGCACGAATCGGCATTCCCCCTGGCAGAGCCTCTGTCGGCAGATTCACAGCCTGTTTCGTTCCCCACTTCATCGTAAATTCCTTCGTATTGATGAAAATGACTTCCGCACGAATGCCACTGTTAAATCCAAACTTAAATCCCTTTAGTGTAGAGAGGAATGGAATGATATCTGATTCTATATCATAATTTCCTTCTTTTTCAAAAACACCTTCTGTAACACCATTGTATAAAAAAATAGCGTCCTGGCCCGGACGGATAATCAAACGGGAGCCCTTTTTAATCTCACTGTTATTCCATTTATAGAAAATAACGTCATCTCTGTATTCTTCCCATTCTACTACATTGGCAAGCTGACTTTTGAATAATCCCATAATAAACCTCCTTGCACTTATGTACAATCTGATTCGAAAGTACATCTCTATTATATATTTTATATCCGCTGTCAAATGACAGATATATATTTTTATTATACCTTACTTTTCCATTCTTGTCACTTATGAGATAGATTTTATTTTTCCTGATATTTTTCCTGATATTTTCCCTTGCTATATAGTAATAAAAACTATATAATATAGTTACACAAACATTTGTATATATACTTCAGAGCGTGTTTGAAAATACTCTGGAGCACATCAAATATATGGAGGTACCATTTTGGATAATTATAAAGACTGGCTGTACGCCTTATTAAAAACAGAACCGATTCCTCCGGAAGACATTCCAGACATCGGATTATATATGGATCAGGTAACAACATTAATGGATACCAGATTAGCTGGTTCTAAGAGATATCCTGACGATAAGATTCTGACAAAAACAATGATCAATAACTACACGAAGAATCATCTGCTCCCCCCTTCTGACAAGAAGAAATATTCCAGAGAACATGTCTTTCTTCTCATTATGATTTATTATCTAAAGAGCATGTTATCAATATCAGATATCCAAAGCCTGTTAGAACCTCTCTCCGAGAAGTATTTTCCAAAGAATGAGGAAAATGGTCTGACCCTCTCTGATATTTACCAGAAAATCATTGACGATAACACCGCTAATGAAGAATACATTTCAGAAGACATTATAAAAACATGGGAACGAACTCGTAATTCTTTTGCAGAGCATTCGCCTTCCACCGAAGAATCAGAATATCTTGATGATTTTTCTTTTATCTACCAGCTTGGATATGATATTTATATCCGAAAACAGATTATCGAAAAACTCATTGATAAGAGAAGAAAAGAAAATCCTCCTAAGAAGAAAGGGTCGAAAAAGAAATAGCACTATCCTCCTAAAAATAATCCATATCTGCGGCCTCGGAGCTGCGATTATACAACATTGGTAACAGTATCTCATTAAAATAATTGATTTTGCGACTTTGTGTTTTTTACGACGGAGTCAAAATCAATTATTTTAATGAGATACTGTTTGCAGATACCTATTCGCAGCGACTAAAGTCACAGATATGAATTATTTTGCTTGCAGGATTCGTCTGTCTTCCGCCAAACACTCTCAGCTATTTATCCTCCTCCATACGTCCCAGCACCAATTGATACCCGTCTGTTCCATAGTTCAGGCAGCGATTTACTCTGCTGATTGTCGCAGTGGAGGCTCCTGTTGCTTCGGCTACTTCGTTATAAGTCTTATGATTGCGAAGCATGTTAGCTACTTCAAAGCGCTGTCCTAAGGATAATAGTTCATTGACTGTGCATAAATCTTCAAAGAAAGCATAACATTCGTCTACGGACTGCAGCTTTAAAATGCCTTCCATTAACTTTTTAGTTTCTTCGTTATGTACACTTTTCCCCATAAGTTTCACCTCTTCCTTTAAAACTTTTATTGTCTTAATTGATTTTTCTGTAATTATTTTTCCTCGTAATTACATTTCGTTTTCCATAATTATTTTAATTTTTTCGCACTTATTTTTCCTCATATTTTCGGTGAATGTATTCTTTAAATACATCGACAGAACGGTTTACAATCAATTCTTCTGGAAAATCAATTTCTTTTATGAGTTTTTCTGAAAAATCTCTTCTTGCTACATCGCAAAATACGTGGGAATCACTGTTCATGATAACTGGCTGTTTATATTCCTTACACAGCTCTAACATTGCAATCAGATTCTCTCTGGTGTGTTTTCTGGAACCGGCAGGGTTTAAAGAATTGTTATTTACTTCAAGAAGTGTGTTCGTTTCCTTTGCTGCTTCCACGATTGGTTCATATTCAAGAGGATAGATTCCATCATCCGGATGTCCGATAATATCTACTAACGGATTATGAACTGCTCCTAAAACCGCCTGTGTATTCTCTTTTCTTGTTCCTGGCTGGATACAAACACTGTGCAGGCTTGCGATTTTAAGGTCTAACTGCTTTAATACACGGGTATCTAAATCTATATGTCCGTCATAATCTAAAATATTAAGTTCTGCACCAAGCATTAATTCGATACCGCACATTGTTCTTGGAACTACCTTTAAGTTATGAAAATACATTGCGTGGCAGGTACCCGGCATCATTGGTGCATGTTCTGTAATTCCAAGTAATTTTAATCCTTTATCAAACCCTGCCTTTGCCATCTCCATGATGGTGTTATATGCATGGCCGCTGGCAATTGTGTGGGTATGTACATCTAATAAATAGTCCATTTTGCCTCCATTTTATTATCATGTACTCTCGGAGTCTTTCTTGCGCTTGCTTTTGTGGCTGATTTTCCGCCAGCTGCACCCAATTTTCAACAACGTATGCCTCAAAAATTCGGGCACAACTGACAAAAATCTTCTCACAAAATCAAGCACAAAAAGATTCCGAGAATACAGTATCTTGACAGGTTCCCGAAAAACCGGGAACCTCACTCATACATTAACGTAATAAATCATCACAGTTTCATAGTATATCATATTTTCAAAAATTTTTATAGTCAAATTTCCCGATATGTGTTTTCTAACGTTTCACAGGAAGAATGCAGCCGTTGTTTTTCCTCACTTCCTAATGGAAGTTCTACAATCCGCTGGATTCCCATTCGGTTTACAACACATGGAATTCCGATATAAATTCCATTTTCCCCGTATTCTCCCTGCAAATGTGCAGATACGGTAAGAACACTGTATTCATTTCCAAAAATTGCTTTTGTAATCCGTGCCATTGCCATACCGATTCCATAATACGTTGCCTTTTTGGCCTCGATAATTTTATAGGCTGCCATACGTACTTCTTCCTCTAATTCAAGGAGTTCCTGAAAATGACACCCTTCTGTCTCCCCACACAAATCAAAAATGGGCTTAGTAGTCATCATCGCCTGGCTCCACGGAACAAATTCGCTATCTCCGTGTTCTCCCATAACGTAAGCATGCATATTTCTTGGGTCTATCATAAACTTTTCTCCAAGAAGATATCGAAGTCTTGCCGTGTCAAGTGCTGTTCCTGTACCAATCACTTTTTCTGGCGGGAAATCACTGATTTCATATACAATCCTTGTCATAATATCTACCGGATTTGTTGCAACAAGAAAAATGCCGTGAAATCCATTTTCCAGTACAGATTGAAGAATTGTCTCAAATATTTTCCTGTTTTCCTTTAATAAATCAAGCCTGTTCTGCCCTTCTTTTTGCGGAAGGCCTGCTGTCAGCACAACAAGATCTGCATTGCAGCAATCTGTATATTCTCCCGCATAGATTTCCATATTTCCACCGCTAAATGCTACCCCGTGGTTTAAGTCCATCGCCTCGCCCTCAGCTCTTTTTTTATTAATATCAATAAGGACAAGCTCATCACATAAATTCTGGTTTAACAGTGCATAGGCATAGCTCATTCCCACCATTCCAGTTCCAATAAGAACTATCTTTCTTTTATCTGCTTTTTCCATAAAAAAATACCTCCTTACCGGAGGTATTCTCTGCTGTTTTTAAGGAAAATATACAAAACTTTTTAATTTGCCTCATAAGGACGTACACGGAGATGAAGTCCATGTGTATCACACACTTTCTGGCAGGCTGCGACTTCTTCCTCGCCAATCACATCAACAACGGTCATTACTACATTTGGCACATAACGCTGACAGGCCTTTGCAAAGCTGAGCATTGCATCGTAAGAAGCGAGTCCAAAGCGGTTTCTCGTCACATCAAGATACTTCTGTGCAGTAGAAGAATTTAAGCTGATGGAAACAGTATCAAAAATTCCGGCAAGGCGACTTGCAGTCGGCTCACCAAAGACTAAATCAGACAGACCATTGGTATTAATACGCAGAGGAATATCTGGATGGATGCTCTTTAACCACTGTCCTACTTCTACTACATCATTAAAACGCATCGTAGGCTCACCGAAACCACAGAAAATAATCTCTGCAACTTTAGACCAGTCATACTTGGAAAATAATTCTTTTACTAATTCTACAGAAGGTTCTTCCTTAAGCCACAAGCTGTTATGCTCGTTAAATTCCTTTAAACTTCTTAAACAAAATGTACAGGAACAGGAGCATCTGTTTGTCATGTTAATATAAATCTTATTCGGAAATCCGTTCTCCCCAAGATCAGATAAATCCTCTTTAAAGTCCTCTAAGTTATAGTAAACACCATTTTTCACTGTATATAAAATCATCGCTAAATCTCCTCTAAATATTCTTCAAAACATATTCCGTAGTTCCACGGCAGTTCCATCTGTGCCGTATAAGCAATCGCTTTATCAAGAAATGTGACTGCTCTTTTTACTGCTGTTTTAAAATCCTGTCCCTGAATCAAAGCCCCTGTTACAATAGAAGAAAATACATCGCCTGTTCCCGAACGGTCTCCACCGATTTTTCTTGTTGATAATAATTCTGAAGTCTTATTTTTCTCAAAAATATAATTAAATATCAAATCACCTTGCTGTAAGCCTGTGATCACAATTCTACTTGGCCCCATATCGCTTAAAGCCTCACAAATCGCTACAAGTCCCTCTTCTGACAAATCTACTTTGTGATAATCCAAATCAAGAATGCGACAGGCTTCCGTAAGATTCGGGGTAAGCACATCCGCATATGGGAGAAGTTTTTTCATTTCCTGGCACATATCATCTGTATAAGATGAATAAAGCTTTCCGTAATCTCCCATAACCGGATCAACAACCGCTAATGTATTCTCCTTTTTAAACCGTTTAAAAAATTCAACAACAAGCCCTATCTGTTCTTTCGACCCGATAAAGCCCGTTGTAATTCCATCAAATTCAATACCTGTCTCTTCCCAGCTATTCATATATGTCCTAAGATATGGTGTATAATCCTGTAAAAAATAGTTTGGAAATCCCGTGTGTACAGACAGGATTGCTGTCGGCATCACGCAGCACTGTATCTTCATCGCAGAAATGATTGGCTGTGCCACAGCAGCAGAACATCTGCCAAATCCGGTCACATCATTAATTACCGCTACTCTTTTCTGTCGTTTCATATTGCCTCCAAATCTTTATTATACTTGTTATTCTTTTCTCTTTCTCAATCATATTTTTCAAAAAAATATACTAACAAGTTCTGAAATACTTCCCACAAAATATTTCTTATAAAATATCATTTATAAAATATTTACTGTGAAACTTTCTATAACGTATATAATTCCGGGGTTAATCTCCCGTCATCCGCTAAATCTATAATTAAAAATGTAGGTCCTGCCGGTGTCATCTGTCTTGGCAGTGCAATACTTCCCGGATTAAATACAGTCACGCCCTCTTTTTCATAATAATGAAAAGCCGGACAATGTGTGTGTCCATAAAAAACAACATCCGCTCCCATCTCCTGAGCCTTACTTACAAGTTCTTCTTCTCCCCAGCTCACACCATAGGCATCCCCATGCGTTACAAATGCAACATGATCGCCAAGTTCAAAAATATCTTCTTTATCCCGGCTAAAATTATAATCACAATTGCCTTCTGCCATATAAACCGGACATCCTGCCAATTCCTCTAACATTTCCGGCGGAATCTCCATATCTCCGCAATGAATGAGAGCCTCAATCTTTCCACGGAATCTTTCAATCACATACTCAAGATTCGACATATTTCCATGATTATCACTAACCACTAAATACTTCTGTCCCATACTCGCCATCCTTCCCTCTACTCTTGCTTATTCCTGTTATTTATTCACTTTACTTATTCATTTTCTTTCTATAATTATATAATTCATTTTCATTAAAGCGAATTAAATGATACCACATCCCTCGCCACCTTTCAACGGAAATGTACAAATTAGGTACTGTTTATGCATAATCCCACTTGATTTCGTAAAGAAAAGAAACTATACTATTTTAAAGACAAATGAAAATATGTACTTTCTGAATCTTCTTGTGCTTGATTTTGTAAGAAGATTTTTTATTAGTTTTGTTCATTTTTTGAACTATACAGGATGCGTGCATTAATGCATCCGGATATAACTAATTAAGAATACACCAAAAAATCAAATCCAGAAAACGATTCAGGGAATACATAAATATAATCAGGAGGAACATAGATTTATGAACCAACTATCCGACCCGATTGCGGTATTTGACTCCGGCATGGGCGGTATCAGTGTTTTAAGAGAGATGACAAAGCTGATGCCAAATGAAGATTTTATTTATTACGGTGATTCCAAACATGCCCCTTATGGAACAAAAACTCTCGAGGAAGTGCGCGCGCTTACGATTGAACATATTACATATCTTATTAAGGAAAAACATGCAAAGGCCGTTGCTGTTGCCTGCAACACTGCAACCAGTGCCGCAGTACGAATTCTTCGGGATATGTATCCCGACCTACCTTTAGTCGGTGTAGAACCAGCTATCAAACCAGCAGTATTAGCCACAGGACATGCAAAAGTTGTTGTCATGGCTACACCGATGACATTACGCGAAGAGAAATTTCACAAATTAGAAAGTCTTTACGATGAACAGGCAGACATTTATCCACTGCCTTGTCCAGGCCTTATGGAATTTGTTGAACAGGGTATTTTATCTGGCGAAAAACTTGAAACCTTTCTCCATAACCTGCTTGACCCATATAAGGATAAAGATATTACCGGCATTGTTCTTGGCTGCACCCACTATCCGTTCCTGAAAGAAACGATTCAGAAAATAGCAGGCCCGTCCGTCACGATCTTTGATGGCGGCTATGGAACGGCGAAGGAGCTACTCCGCCGGCTTAGGGTGGCAGATTTGGCGCAGGTTGACAATACGCGAAAAGGCAGCGTCACTTTTTTAAATAGTTCTGATGATCCGGCGTTGATTCAGCGGTCGAAAAAGTTGCTGAATTCCTGATTTTCTACGCAAAACACAGCCCTCTAAGAATGAAATAATCCTTATTTCATTCTTAGAGGGTGTCTCCCTTGCCTGCGGCAATCCAAAATTTATTCCGAAAACTCTGTTGTTACTAAAGTCTCATAATCCACACGTTTTTCAAGTTCCCCTGCTTCTTCTAATATATCCTGAATCAAGGTGAAACTTTCTTTTTCAAATTTTGTATTTTCTTTATAGCTATCCTGTTCAGCATAACGTTCTACGATTTTTTCGAGTGTTTTTCTATCTGTGTCTTTAAATTGTGGTGCGATTACTTTGGCTATCTGCTCTGGTGTGTGGGTATTGACATACTCCTGTCCTTTTTCGATAGCACGGGTAAAGGCTTCTAATAATTCTTTGTGGGTTTCGAGATAGCTTTTCTTTACACTATAAGCCGTGTAAGGAACATAGCCGCTCTCTTTTCCTACGGAGGCAACGACATAACCGGCTCCCTGTTCTTCAATTAAGGTTGCTGCTGGCTCGAACTCAACCGTGTAATCAGCCTCTCCCGAGACAAATGCTCCTGACGTATTGGCAAAATCAATGTTTTGTACAAGGTTAATGTCTTTTTGTGGATTCATTCCATGTTTCTTTAAAACGTATTCAAATACCATTTCTGGCATACCACCTGGTCTTCCACCAATGACTTTTTTACCCTTTAAGTCTTCCCATTTAAAACTATCCTCTTTTTTACGGCTCACAACAAAGTTACCGGCCCGCTGTGTTAATTGGGCAAAGTTTATCAGATAGTCTGCATTGCCCTGGTTAAACTGATAGATTGTCGCTTCTGGCCCCATAAATGCAATATCTGCATCTCCGCTTATTACGGCCGTTGCCGTCTTATCTGCACCAAACCCGGTAGTAAGCTCCAGTTTAATTCCTTCTTTTTCAAAATATCCTTTTTCAATCGCTACATACTGCGGGGCATAAAAAATAGAATGTGCTACCTCATTTAAACGTACTTTTTTCAAATGATGACGGCTTCCCTCACAGCCTGCCAGACAGCAAATACCAAACAGCATGACAAAACATGGCATCATTAATATTATGAGATATCTTCGCATGGCTAATACTCCTGTTTTATTCTACAACAGTATATTCGATGAAAAACAAAATGTGAAAATTCTGATTTGTGAGGCTGCGGAGCAGACGAACTCCTGAAGATAAATAAAGCATATTTGTGACTTTAGTCGCGGCGGTTTGAATGTTCGCTTATACGCTTGCATCCAAACCTTGCTCCGAGGCCACAAATATGCTTTATTTAGCTTCCTGGATTCTATTTTTCATCTGTTAAAACGCAAAAACTCATTCATCCAACAACAACATTTCCATCAATTTCCCATATACTGCATCACTTTTCTTCTCCCAGCTGTCGCAGATTGCAATCGCCTGTTCTTTTGACACGACGTTGATGTTCAGTTCTAAAAGAAGAGAGCCTTTTTCCTTAATCTGGGTTTTTACCATATATTCACCACGTTTCTTTTTGAGTGGATAGTAGTCTGCGGTAATATCGACTTCTTTTCGAAGCTGGTATTTTTTCTCGGCAAAGTAGTCGAGAATATCGTTCTTAATTGGCTCGGAAATCTGAGTGTGGAACATGGAGAGTGCTTCTTTTCCTGAGGAAATAAGGTGGTAGTTGGTAGTGTTGCGGATTGTTTCGGCACGGACAAATTCTGATTCCACCAGTTCATTGATTGCCTGCTGTAAGTGGAAATAGGATGTATATCCGTGGTTTACAAAAAATTCGCTTAGCTGGGAATTTGTCAGTGGAAAATCCAGATTATCCAGCATAAACAGTATCATTAATTTATATAATGTTAAAGATTCTTCTGACATAAGCTTCCTCCCTGCGTAAAGTTTCGTTGCTTCATTTCTTTATGGATGGTGTTTAAGACGAGTCGTTTGTGTCCGATCCATTTTGGAACAATTAAAAGGTCTTTCGGGCCATCTCCAGTCATTCGCTCAATGACAATGTCTTTGCGAAGCTGGCTAAGACAGATGATGAGATGGTTGATATATTCTTCCATGGTAAGAATATGAAATGGGTGCTGTTCGTAGTAACTGGCAAGTACGGTGTTTTTCAGTACATAAAGCATGGAAATTTTGATGCCGCTTACTGGGAGTGTATTTAGGTAACGGATTGTGTCGAGTTCCATGTCTAAAGTTTCACCGGGAAGACCGAGAATAATGTGTGCGGTCACGCGGATACCTGCCTCTGCGAGGGCATGACAGGTTTTCGTAAATGTTTCAGTCGGATATGCCCGGTTTAAAAAGGATGCCGTACTGTCGTGAGAGGTCTGTAATCCCATTTCGATAAAGACAGGTTTTCTTTTATTTAATTCTTCTAATAAATCTAAAATTTCCGGAGTAATACAGTCGGGTCTTGTGCCAATGGATAAAGCAACGATTTCTGGGGCAGTGATCGCCTCCTCGTAGAGGGCGCGAAGCCTGTCTACAGGGGCATAAGTATTGGTAAATGCCTGAAAGTAAGCAATGTAATGTTCGCCCTGATATTTTCTGGAAGTCTGTGACTTACCAAGATGAATCTGTTCGGAAACAGAGAGGGAAGCGTTCTCTGTAAATTCTCCGCTTCCCCCTTCGCTGCAAAAGATACATCCGCCAGTTGCGAGTGTCCCATCACGGTTTGGACAGGTAAAACCGCCATCTATGCAGATCTTATAGAGTTTTTCTCCAAAATATTCTTTAATAAAGCGACTGTAACTATAATAGCGTTCCATAAAAATTAATCAATATATTCTTTGACAGCGGCACTGACTACGTCAGCAATCTGTGGGTCAAATGCGTGTGGAAGAATGTTTGTATCACTTAATTCTTCTGCAGGAACAAGACCAGCAATTGCATGAGCAGCGGCAAGTTTCATCTCGGAAGTGATATGTGTAGAGTGGCCTTCTAAAGCACCTTTGAAAATTCCAGGGAATACAAGCACGTTATTTACCTGATTTGGGAAGTCAGAACGACCAGTTCCAACAACCTTTGCCCCTGCTTCTTTTGCAAGGTGAGGAAGGATTTCAGGGTCTGGATTTGCCATAGTAAATAAAATAGAATCCTTTGCCATAGAACGGACCATATCCTGGCTTATGATGCCAGGAGCGGATACACCAACAAAAATATCGGCACCTTTCATCGCATCTGCAAGAGTCCCAGTCTTATGAGAAAGATTGGTAATCTGTGTCATTTTCTCCTGCATCCAGTTTAAGGATGGGTCGCCGGAGCATAAGATTCCCTGACGGTCACAGAGCGTAAGATCTTTAAATCCGTAAGATAAAAGCATCTTTGCGATAGCGATTCCGGCAGAACCGGCACCGTTAACAACTACTTTACAATCTTCTTTTTGTTTGCCGACAACTTTAAGAGCGTTGATAATTCCTGCAAGAACAACGATGGCTGTACCATGCTGATCATCATGGAAAACAGGAATGTCAAGCATCTTGTCAAGACGTTCTTCTATTTCAAAACAGCGTGGAGCTGCAATATCTTCTAAGTTAATACCGCCAAAAGCAGGGGCGATTCTTACAACAGTTTCAATGATTTCTTCTGTATCCTGTGTGTCTAAACAGATAGGAAATGCATTCACACCGCCGAATTCTTTAAAAAGGGCAGCCTTTCCTTCCATAACAGGCATGGCAGCAAGGGCACCGATATTACCAAGACCAAGTACAGCGCTTCCGTCTGATACAACGGCAACGGTATTTGACTTGATTGTGTATGTGTAGGCTTCTTTTGGGTTTTTTGCGATAGCACGACAAGGTTCTGCAACACCAGGTGTATAAGCAATCGCGAGATCTTCTGCGGAAGCTACCTGACATTTGGCTTCTACAGAAAGTTTACCGTTCCATTGTTTGTGCATTTCTAAAGCTTTTTCTTTATTTGTCATAATTAATTCCGTCCTTTCCCAAAATATATTCTAGCATCGGTTTTCGCATTCTGCAATCAAATATTTCTCAAAAACAGGTTGTTTTCTTCCCAGTTTGTGCTATTATAGAAAAGACAATTCTGATTCGTCTTAATAATTTGATGCGAAGAAGAGATTTTTTTTCGAGTTTACATCATATTTTTAGTTACAATCTTTTGATTTCCCAATTGATTTAAAATGATAGTTGTATATATGCATAGGAAGAGGACTTTCATGCTTTATCAGAGTAGAGAAAATGCTGAATTTAGTGATAATAAAGATAAATTGGCCTTACAAAGAGAAAGGCATAGGAGCAAGTAGCTTTTTTGCGACAAAAAATATAAAATAATTAGAAGAATATAAAAGTTATTAAGAAAATCAAGTGGGAATCTTTGGTCGTTTGAATATCAAAATTTGATTATAAAGTTCTTTACAGGAAAATGTTTAAATGTTTAGGAGGTAAGAATGAATTTTAAAGAAATGACACTCCTTCAATTGAAGGCATATGCAAAGGAAAAAGGTATCCGTGGGGTAAGTACATTGAAAAAGAATCAGTTAATAGAGCGGATTATAGCGAGTGAAAATAAAAGTATACAGACAAAGGCAGGAGAAGGTATAAAAACAGAAGGAGAACCTAAAGCGGAAAAGAGAGTCAAAACAGAAGAGAATAGCAAAACAGAAGATAATATAAGAAAAACACAGCAAAAACCGCAGGAATCAGAGAAAAAAGAAAAAGTACATCACCATAATGACAGAGAAAATGGAAATAGTGTAAATAGTGCGAATGATGAAAATGCAGGAAAAGAAAATAAGAAAAGCGAATTATCCAGTTTAGACAGTGGAAATATGGCAGACGGTATTTTAGAAGTAATGCCGGATGGCTATGGATTTATTCGTTGTGAGAATTATTTGCCAGGAGAGAATGATGTATATGTTTCTCCATCACAGATTCGCCGTTTCAATTTAAAGACCGGTGATATTTTAGTAGGAAATATCCGTATTAAAACACAAAATGAAAAGTATAGTGCCTTATTATATGTACAGTCTGTCAATGGATATAAACCATTTGACGCAGCAAAAAGAAAGAACTTTGAAGATTTAACACCAATTTTTCCGAATGAGAGAATAAGTCTTGAAACGGAAAATGCACCGCTTTCCATGCGTATGGTTGATCTCCTTTCTCCAATCGGAAAGGGACAGCGAGGAATGATCGTTTCTCAGCCAAAGACAGGAAAGACTACGTTATTAAAGCAGATTGCGAGAAGCATCACAGCGACAAGACCAAATATGAAAGTTATCGTTCTTCTTATTGATGAGCGCCCGGAAGAAGTAACAGACATCAGAGAATCCATTGAGGGACCAAATGCAGAAGTCATTTATTCCACATTTGATGAACTTCCAGAGCATCACAAAAGAGTATCTGAAATGGTATTAGAACGTGCAAAACGTCTTGTAGAACATAAACGGGATGTCGTTATTTTATTAGACAGTATTACACGATTAGCAAGAGCATATAATCTTCTTGTACCTCCAAGTGGAAGAACACTTTCCGGTGGTCTTGATCCGGCAGCGCTCTATATGCCAAAGAAATTCTTCGGAGCAGCAAGAAATATGCGCGAAGGCGGAAGTCTTACTATCCTTGCAACTGCACTTGTTGAGACTGGAAGCAAGATGGATGACGTTGTATTCGAAGAATTTAAAGGAACCGGTAACATGGAGCTTGTATTAGACCGTAAACTGGCAGAAAAGAGAATTTTCCCGGCAATCAATATCCAGCGTTCTGGAACAAGACGAGAAGACCTTCTCTTATCCAAAGAAGAACAGGAAATTGTATACGCCCTTCACAGAGAAATGTCCGGAAACCGCGCAGAAGAAAATATGGAGCAGATACTTAACTTCTTCAAACGGACAAAAAATAATAAAGAATTTATTCAGGTGATGAAGCATTCTTTGTTGAAAAAATAATATAAATTGTAATGTATGTATAAAATAAAGCTCCAATACCGACATAATTCGTAAATTACTGTAATTGACGGGACGAATAATGTGTAGTATTATTTGGAGCGAAACATTGCAAATCTCTGTCAGATATATAAATCATAAAGTCTGATGATGCTATTCGTGAAATCATTCAAAATCTTAAAAGTGAGGCAATTTTGGATATAACTATCCGAACTACTAATTTTCAAAATACCGTTGTGTTAAAAGGAAAAATAGTTTGTCTGTAATTGTATGATTTGGAATAGTAAAAAAATAAAAAAGGAAGATAAGATGATCAAACATTATTTAACAGTATTTTTAATTTCAATGGTTCCGATTGCAGAACTAAGAGCAGCGATTCCTTATTCACAGGCAGTAGGACTTCCACTGATTCCTTCTTATGTCATTGCAATCATAGGAAATATGCTTCCAGTACCAGTTATCTATTTATTTGCAAGAAAGGTACTCGAAATCGGAAGCAATATGCCAAGTATAATCGGTAAGTTCTGCCGCTGGTGCACAGCAAAAGGCGAAAAAGGCGGAGAAAAGTTACAGGCAACTGCAGGGAGAGGACTCTTTGTTGCATTACTTTTATTTGTAGGAATTCCACTTCCGGGAACTGGAGCATGGACAGGAACACTGGCAGCAAGTTTCTTAAAGATGAACTTTAAATCAAGCGTACTCGCAGCTATGTGCGGAGTTTTACTTGCCGGAGTTATTATGATGACATTAAGTGCCGGATTCTTTTCACTGATTCAATAGACAAAAGGAGATTGTTGGGGATGAAACGGTTAGGAAGTTTTTTTGATGAAATATACGGTTTTGATGGAATGTCCAGCTTCTTGCTGTTCATTAGTGTTATCCTGAATCTGGTTACAGGCATGTGGCCGTCGCAGGCAGTAAATAACTTTAATTTAATTAGTTATCTTCCGCTGTTAGGCTGCATTTTTCGGGTATTTTCACGCAACCATGAAAGAAGAGCGCATGAAAATGAATGCTTCCTTAAGCTGGCTCGTCCATTGTGTGAGAATATTATTGAAAAGCGTGAGGAACAGGCAGAGGCCAAGTTATTTCGCTTCTTCAAATGCCCAGTTTGCAAGCAGAAACTCCGAGTTCCAAAAGGAAAGGGAAAGGTGGAGATTACCTGTCCGAAATGTGGAAATAAATTCATAAAAAAAGCTTAGGGATTTGTTTTGCGCAGCAAAGGAGACGCTCTCAGTAAATAAAAGAAACTATATTTGTGACTTTAGTCGCGGCGGTTTGAATACTCGCTTCTACACGCTCGTATTCAAACCTTGCTCCGAGGCCACAAATATAGTTTCTTTTATTTACTGAGAGCTGTGCTTTGGTTGTTGAAGAAAAGTCAGAACTTATGTTTTTGAGAGATAAACTATAAGTAATTTTAATTTAATAGAGAAAATGGCAATTATAAAATGCTATACTATTATGACAATCGTTTAAGAGTCAATCCAATAAGTTTTCATTTCCCGGAATTTTTATATCTCCTGTCATCTTTCTTAAAGCTCCCCCTAACTGATTTTCCAAGCTGCCAACGAGCAGAACTCCAGAAGATAAATAAAGCCTATTTGTGGCCTCGGAGCAAGGTTTGGATGCGAGCGCATAAGCGAACATTTAAACCGCAGCGACCAAAGTCACAAATAGGCTTTATTTATCTTCTGGAGTTCGTCTGTCTCGTCTGCATTGCCTGCGGCAAATCAAAAAAATATCCCCACCAATGTAGAGCAACACTCCACCCGGTGGGGATATTTTATGTCATTAACAAATAAAAAGTGATTAACTGTTTAGTAAACGATAACAGGGAATCCTGCATCTACATATTTATAAAGAGTCGCTGCGGTAGAATAAGGGCAGTTAACACAGCCATGAGAACCGCTTCCTCTGTAAATAGAACCGCCATAAGAACTTCTCCAGCTATCTGCATCATGGAGTCCCTGACCACCATTAAATGGCATCCAGAAGTTTACATGAGAGGAATAGGAGCCGCCACCAGCGTTTGGTCCTGTTAAGGTAGCATCTTTTTGTTTATAAGTGATTGCATAAACGCCTGTATAAGTCTGATGTCCCCTTGTTGGGTCACCAGTTACAACGGAGGAGTTTACTTTACATTCTCCGTTAATGTAGAGCCATACTTCCTGATTGGAGATGCTTACTTCTACATAAGAGTCACCGATATCATCTTTAGCTGACTTTCTGCATTTGGCTTTGTAGGAGTATACAGGTTCTCTTTCTACATCTTTACCGGACTTGATTTCTTTGATAAGTTTGGTTTTTTCTTTATCGAAATAAATCTTCCAGCCGTAGTCACCGCCGTATACATTGATCTTAGAGCCGTAAGCGGTAGTGAAAGGACGGGAGGATCCCATTGTATTGTATTTGGAGCCGAGTTTTTCAATATAGTCTCCAACTTTGCTTTCGTCTAATGTTACTTTAAAGTCTTTGGAGATTTTAACCCAGTCTTTGGATGTTTCATAATCAAGTGTCTCTGTTGTGTAATCAAAATCATAAGTGATAGTGCCGCCAGCGTATTTGTTTGCTTTTGCGAGGGCATCAGTTACGACCTTATCTTTTGCGTAATATTTTGGAAGTTTGTAAAGATTCTCTTTTTCAAGGTCAATTTTTGTGATTCCAGTGGAAAGGTCTTCTCCAATTAACTTGATGAGGGCTTTTTTCTTTACAGTGTTACCAAGAACTTCAGGGACAATTTCAAACTGGCTGTCTCCTGCTTTTATGTAAGTACTCTTTGGTGCAGTTACATTTTCTTTTTTGAAACATGCAAGATTATTAACAACTTTTTCTAATTTGGTTTCATCGTAAGTTACATCTAATTTAACAGTATAGTGTTTGGAACCAAACAGATTTGTGAACCATAACCATGGATTCATGGAATCCTGTAAGTCACTGATCTGGCTGCCGACATTGATGACTGTTCCGACATCGTTAGCATCAATAACTTCTGTACGTTCCTTTTCTTTTAAAGAAATCTTATGAGACGCAAGGTCATCTGTAAATGTTTTCTCTGCTTTGGTTACATCCATCTCCCCGACTTTTACATGGTTGATTAATGTGTTATGTGGAAAATGGCTGGAATAATAGTAAACACCACCGCCGTAAACGGCAAGAAGTAAAACAACAATAACGGCTGCGGCAATCTTACCTGTCTTAGAGGACTTTTTGTCACTGCGGCGGTTTCTTGTTGTTGAACTGTCTGGTGTGACATTTGTTGTCTGTGTATCACTCATTCGTGAATAATCTCCTTTCTTAAAATTAATTTAATGATAAATCGCGCAATAGATTTGCGCGTGGGCTGTATTATAGTCAATTTCCAGCATCTGAAGATAGTGGTTTTGCCTACAAAAGAACAAAAGAATCATATTTATGAGATTCCCTTTGTGTGACCCGGATTTGTAACTAGACTATATAAATTTATAGAGTTACAAAACAGTAACATTATAATACATTTTCAAGAAAAATGATATTAATTATTCTTAAAATTGTGTTACAATTTCGAAATTCTTATAATCATATTACATCTTCTGGATTAATTCCAGAAATTCCTGAACTTCCGCTGGATTTCTCTTGCTTAAACTGGAATTATGAAAACGGGAATCCATTGTAACTTCCGGGCCGAACCAGGCAGGAGCATTGTAAGCATTGGCACTGTCTATATCCGGAAATTCTACTTCTGCCATGCAAAATCCATTGTAATCGCCCTCGAATACGTCAAGTTCGATTAAGTAAGGGGTATCTGGAATTTTATACCGTTTCTTTTTGATAGAAATGCCATCTTTTTTTGAAAGCAGATGTTTGAAAGATTCTTCTGTAAGTGGCATTTCAATTTCTTCTCTGGCGAGTAATCCAGCAGACTTCAGGGTGAGAATATAATCTTCATTTTTTTGCCTGACACGGATAACGGGTTCTGTGGAAATGTATGCCTGAATTAAAGTATCACAGGAATAACTTTCAAAATTGTCGGGTAAAGATTTTATTAAAAACTTTCTTTCGATTTCCATGTTCATCCTCCCTAAAATATTATTTTAATTAAAAAATAACAGTCGATAACAATGTATTACTATATAATATCATATTTTTAGGAGAAATAAAGTGAAAAAAGTATGACCAAGCTTGATAAAAAGGTGCAAGTAGGATATTATTAAGGATAATGAATTTATTAACAAAGTAAAGGAGGCTTATGATGCGTTCAGTATATGTATTTTGTGCCGATGGTTTTGAGGAAGTAGAAGGGCTTACGGCAGTAGATTTATTGAGAAGAGCTGGTGTTTCTGTGACGATGGTTTCCATTATGGGAAGAACAAAGATAACAGGAGCCCGTAATATTTCTGTGAATACAGACATTTTAATAGAAGATATTAAGGAAGAGGCAGATATGCTCGTACTTCCGGGAGGAATGCCGGGAACGAATTATTTGAGAGACCATGAGGGCCTTGCAGAACTTTTAAAAAAGCAGTATGAGGCTGGTAAGTGGGTAGCAGCAATCTGTGCGGCACCATCTGTATTTGGCGGACTTGGCTTTTTAAAGGACAGAAAGGCAACCAGTTATCCGGGATGTCTTGACGGAATTCCTGTGGGAGAGTATACAGAAGAGCCGGTTGCTGTTGATGGTAATGTAGTAACAAGCCGGGGAGTAGGTACAGCGATTGCATTTGCACTGAAGTTAATTGAAGTATTGATTAGCAAAGAAAAGGCAGACGAGATTGCCGCCTCTATTGTATATCCGGTATAGGGGGAAGATGATGCAGCAGGAGAGTAAGATTGGATTTTTGTGGCAGTATGTGATTGCCTGCATCCATCCATCTCAGTATAAAGAACTGATTAAGAAGAAAAAGGGAGCATTTGTCGGTTATGTAGCTGTGCTTGTCATGTTTCTCGTACTTATCGAGAATGTGATTCCATTTGCGGCATGGACGGCGAGTGTCGGTGGTTTAGAAAATCTGGTTTTAAACCGTATCCCGAAGTTTACTTTAGAAAAAGGATATTTTCAGAGTGAGAGTCCGATTGATTTTACAATAGGCGGGGTTGTTCATATCAAGGCAGATTCGTCAGTTGAAGAATTTAAGGAGTCGGATTTTAAGTCTGATTATGTACAGGAACTTTTAGTTGGAAAGAAGAACATTTTAATTAAGATGCCAGGTGGAAATCAGCAGATTGTACTTTCTCAGTTTAAAAATTGGAAGTTGAATAATAAGGGATTAGCAGAGATGCTTCCAGCATTTTATATGTTTCTTGTATTCTATTTGGTGGTACTTTTTATAACGAAGGCAGTACAGTATCTTTTGGTAGCGTTGGCATTTGCCCTTATATGCAGGGGAAGTGTCCGAACGACAGAGGGTAAGATTGTATCAATGGCAGAGTCCTTTTACATTGCGGTCTATGCCAGAACGCTGGCGGCGGTTATCGGAAGCGCGAATATAGCACTTGGATACATGATAGATAGTTTTGTGCTTATGATTGTGACAGTATTTATCACGATGGGATTTATTATGCGGGGCGAGATTTCTGTCCTCGACCCACAACCTTCGAAGGAATAAAGCGTTTTCAAAGGAATCTATTTTGTGCAATATTTTATACAAAATGTTCAAGCAACCTGAAATATTTAAGTAACCGGGGGATTTGAGAAGAATTATCCCGGATATTTTAAGGAGGAAGAGTTATGTCAAAGGTTATTATGGTTACCGGTGGAAGCCGAAGTGGAAAGAGCGTGATTGCAGAGCAGAAGGCAAAGGAATATGGCAAGCGCAGTGTTCTTTACCTTGCGACAGCGATTCCGATTGATGATGACATGAAGGAGCGTATCCGTATGCATCAGGAGCGACGTGATCCGGAATGGGGAACTTATGAAGGATACCGCGATCTTGGTGAGATTGTAAAAAATACGGAAAAGAATACCATTCTTCTTGACTGTGTCACTGTTATGATCACGAATATTTTGTTCGAAGAAGAGGAGAGAGATTTCGATAAGATTTCTGCTTCTGAGGTGGAGAAGCTTGAGAGTGAGGTTATTAAGGAACTGACCAACCTTGTAAAGGCAATTCGTGATGAGGATAAAACACTTATCATTGTATCCAATGAAGTAGGAATGAGCATTGTACCATCTTACCGTCTTGGAAGAATTTTCAGTGATATTTCAGGAAAGGCCAATCAGGTGCTTGCTTCATTAAGTGATGAAGTTTATGTAGCCATCAGCGGACTGCCTCTTCGTCTGAAATAGGTGTGCTTATGAGCAGAAAGAAAAAAAGAAAAGGGAGCGGATTTTTCTCAAATCTGCTTCTTCTATTGTGTGTTGTTGTTTTTTGTGTTGCTGCGTGGAAACTGTGGGGATATTACAATAATTACCATGGTGGAAGAAAAGAGTATGAGCAGTTAAGGCAGTATGTAAAGGAAAAAAAGGATTCTGATAAAAAGAAGAAGAAAAAGTCAGGACCGGATACTTGTCCGGTTCAGGTGGATTTTGATGCACTTGCCAGGATAAATCCTGATGTAAAAGCATGGATTTATATTAAGGGAACTGGTATTAATTATCCGATTGTCCAGACAACGGACAATACTTCCTATCTTCACAGAACCTTTGAAGGAAAGGATAGTTTTATTGGAGCTATCTTTTTAGATGCGGGATGTGAGGCCGATTTTTCTTCAGAAAACAGTATTGTTTATGGGCATAACTTGAAGAATGGCCAGATGTTTGGTATGTTAAAGAAGCATTATGATACCACTTATAATGCAGATGCCGATTATAAAGACCATCAGAAGATATGGATTATCACACCACAAGAAGAGATAGAGTATCAGGTTTTTGCGGCAAGAGAAATTGATGTGGATGTAGATGCCGATGTCTATACAATAGAATTTGCCACCGAAGAGGACTATGCAGATTATTTAAAGACGGCAGTAGAAAAGTCGCTCTATCATCTTGGAACAAAGACAGACAGTACAGAAAATATGCTGACATTGTCCACCTGTACTTCTTCTTCGGAAGCCGGACGATTTATTGTACAGGCAATGCAGATACAAAGGACAGCAAAGGAATAGACAAGGAGTAACTATGGGAGAGAAAAATATATGGGAGAGAATAAAGGACTCATCAAACTGCAGAGTTCTCATTCTTAATCTGATTCTTACTCTCTGCCTGAATCTTCTTTTGGAATTTACAGAGAGAAGATCAGTAAGTGAGGTGTTCTCGTTTGTTCAGGAGAGAACATTTGTATTTCTTTATAATGGATTTATTATATTTTTATGTTTATCGGTTGTATTTTTAGTAAAGAAAAAGATTTTTGCGTATGTATTTATCACTGGCTGCTGGAGTCTTGTGGCGATTGCGAATGGCATTGTGCTAAGTGACAGAAAGACACCGTTTACAGCGGTAGACCTTACGTTAGTGAAGTCGGTACTGCCGATTCTCAGCAGCTATCTTGAGGTATGGCAGATTGTAGCGATTGTTATTTTGCTGGTGATTGGAGTAGGAGGCCTTGTGTGTCTTTACCTCTATTCACCGGAGGATAAGAAGTTTAAAGGTGTTTTCTCCGGATTTTTATATACAGCAGTTACAGTAGTGTGTTTTTGTGCAGTAACATATGTCGGTGTCGGCAAGGGAATGCTTATCAAGAAGTTTGATAACCTGATAGCTGGATATAAAGATTATGGGGTTGCCTATGGATTTTGTGTGACAGCGATAGATACAGGAATTGACCGCCCAATCAACTATTCGAGAGATACGGTAAAAGGTATAAAGAAAAAGGTCAAAAAGGCAGAAAAGAAGCAAAAACAATCGGAAAAAACAGAAGATGTACGGGAACCGAATATTATTTTTATTCAGTTAGAATCCTTTTTCGATGCGACAACCGTAAAGAATTTAAAAGTTTCGGAAGACCCGATTCCGACATTTCATAAGATTCAGAAAGAATATACCTCCGGGTATTTGAAAGTTCCAGTATATGGAGCGGGGACAATTAATACAGAATTTGAAGTGATTACAGGAATGAACATGGATTATTTTGGTACAGGAGAGTACCCATACCGAAGTATCCTCCACAAGACAACCTGTGACAGTGTTGCTTACTGGTTAAAGGAGAAAAATTATGAGTCCAGTGTGATTCATAATAATAATGCTTCTTTTTACGACAGAGATGCTGTTTTTTCCAATCTTGGATTTGATAATTTTATTACCATTGAAAATATGGATGTAAAGAGCAGGAATGAAGTGGGCTGGGCAAAGGATTCTATTCTGACAACGTACATTATGGATACATTAAATCAGACGAAGAAGAAAGATATTATTTATACGATTTCTGTGCAGGGGCATGGAGATTATCCGACTGATGACCAGAGTGGTTCTCCGATTACTGTTTCTGGTGAGGGAATGAGTCAGGGTTATCTCAATCAGTTTACATACTATGTAAATCAGACGAGAGAGATGGATGATTTCATTAAAGATTTGACGGACAAGCTTTCGGATTATCCTGAAGATATAATGGTTATCGCATACGGAGACCATTTGCCGGGAATGAATTTAGAAAGCAAAGATTTAAAAACGAATTCCAAATATGAGACACCATATTTTATCTGGGATAACTTTGGATATAACAAAGAGAATAAAAAGAAGCAGTCCGGGAAAGTAGAAGCCTGGCAGCTTGCGTCTAAAGTGTTAAAAGAAGTAGGAATTCATAATGGATTCTTAAATGAATACCATCAGACAATGGAAGAGGATAAGAAATACCGTAAAAACTTAAAGCTTTTACAATATGATATGCTTTATGGAAGTAACTTTGTAAGAGAGGATAAAAAGTCCTTAGAGCCGACGAAGATTAACTACAGCCTGAGTCCTGTAGAAATTACGGAGATAAAAGAAGACAGAGATGATTATCTGTTACTTGGAAATAACTTTACAGATGCAAGCCGTGTCTTTGTAAATGGAGTGCGTGTTGCCTCGAAAAAAGAGAGTAGCAGTGTCTTAGAGATTCCAAAAAGTGCTGTAAAAGAAGGGGATAAGATTACCGTTCATCAAGTTAGCGTGACGAATGAAAATATTACCTTAAATCAGTCAGAGGAATACGAATTCCATAAAGATAAAGTGAGATTGTTATACAAAAATTTGTATGATGAATAAATAAAAAGAAAAACAGGAGGACAAAGTATGTCAACAACAACCGCAATATTATGCGCCTTTGGCGTGTACTTACTGCTGATGATTGGAATTGGCGTCTGGTGTATGAAAAAAACAACAGGGGCTGATGACTATTTCTTAGGCGGCAGAGGACTGTCCGGCCCGGTTGCAGCCTTATCTGCACAGGCATCCGATATGAGTGGATGGCTTCTTATGGGACTTCCAGGTTCCATTTATGCGCTGGGTACAGGGCAGGCATGGATTGCTATAGGTCTTGGACTTGGAACAATCGCAAACTGGTTAATCATTGCAAAACCGCTTCGTGCCTACACCATCGTAGCAAATAACTCAATGACTCTGCCAGAATTTTTTGGTAATCGTTATCATGATGAAAAGAAGATTTTGTTAGGAATCTCTTCTGCGATTATCGTTGTTTTCTTCTTAGTATACACCGCTTCTGCGCTGGCATCAGGAGGAAAGCTTTTCAACACCGTATTTGGTATTGATTATCATGTGGCATTATTTATCGGAGCAGCTGTTATCCTGATCTACACATTTATGGGGGGATTCCTCGCTGTATGTACAACAGACTTCGTACAGGGAACAATGATGCTTATTGCCCTTTTGATTGTACCGATTATCGCATGGGGTTATGTAAGTGGAGATTTCTCCTCTTTATTAGCACAAAGTGGTGTGAACTCTGAGCATTATATGAGTCTTATGTACAACGGAGATCATGCTATCACACCGATTGAGATCATCTCTAACCTTGCCTGGGGACTTGGATACTGCGGAATGCCACATATCCTCATCCGTTTCATGGCAATCAAGAATGAAAAAGAACTTCGTAAGTCATCTGTGATCGCAATCGTGTGGGTAGTAATTTCCCTTACTCTTGCTGTAGTGATCGGAGTAGTAGGTCGAGCTTACCTTCTTCCAATGATTCTTGGAGAAACAGCAGGCGCACCATCTACAGAATCTGTATTCATCCAGATGATTCAGGAAACATTTACAAATAAGATTAACCTTCCATTTATTGGAGGTCTCTTTATCTGTGGTATCTTAGCAGCAATCATGTCCACAGCTGATTCACAGCTTCTTGTATGCTCATCCTCAGTATCCGCAGATATTTATCAGGGGATTTTTAAACCAAGTGCAAGTGATAAGGAAGTATTAAATATCGGACGAATCACAACAATTATTGTTGCAGCCCTTGCTTTCATTATTGCATGGGATCCAAACAGCTCCGTCATGGCACTCGTATCCGATGCCTGGGCAGGACTTGGTGCTGCATTCGGCCCATTAGTAGTAATGAGTCTTTTCTGGAAGAGAACTAACCTTCCAGGAGCTATCGCAGGACTTCTTTCTGGAGCTTTAACCGTGATTATCTGGGATTATATCCCGATTATCGGAGGTCAGACTCCATATGTAGCAACAGGATTATATTCTCTCGTTGTTGGATTTATTATCAGCTTACTGTTTATCGTGGTAGTGAGTCTGATGACAAAGGCACCGGAAGAATCTATTATTGAGGAATTTGAGCTCTATAAGGGCTACGAAGAATACGATAAATAGAATTTGCCACAGGCAAGGCTGACGCTCCCAAAGAGAGAAGATACCCTATATTTGTGACTCTATCACTGCGGGGTGAATGTTCGCTTAACGGCTCATATTCACTCCTCACTCTAAGGCCACAAATATAGGGTATCTTCTCTTTTTGGGAGCTGTTTTTTTGCTGCTAGGGTAATTAGGTTATTTATAGCTCTAGTATTATATTCATAAATCTCATATTTTTTGATGTGTTATGAAGTTTAATATTTGAGTCAAATCCATGGAAAAATTTGTGGAATAAGACAGGCGAGATAGAAGACTTGAAAAATAGAATTTCAAAGGACTGATACGTGCCGTATAAACTGTCATGTAATTTGTGTATTTGAAAAATCAATCCTGCCTTATACAGCAAATCTTTCAACAGACTTGCAGGACTGGAACGAACAGAGCATCTGAATCCAGTAATATATATAAATACGTCTTAGAGTAAGTTCTAACTATGGTAGATAATTTGTTCAGGTAGCCAAAGTCAGCCCGCTGGAAGAGAATGGTTTCGTGCATCAGATTACAAATCAGTTGAAAAAAATCTGGGAATGGGGACAGAAGAAATAGGAATTCTGATTTTGTACCAGCATCCACAGTCAGCCTGAAAAGAGAGTCTATTCCCTATATTTGTGGCCTCGGAGCAAGGTTTGGATACGAGCGCGTGTAAGCGAGTATTCAAACCGCCGCGACTAAAGTCACAAATATAGGGGATAGGCTCTCTTTCGGGCGTCTGTTTCGCTCTACAAATCAGGATTTAAAGTCTTGCGAGTACCGCTCTTGCGGCCTTAATTCCGGAAGCCCCCGCCTGTGCAAGTCCTCTTGTCGTTCCTGCGCCATCACCGATAGCGAAGAATCCAGGAAGTTTTGTCTCAAGTTCGTGGCTTAACTCTAAACGGGAAGAGTAGAATTTGACTTCTGCACCATATAAAAGAGTGTCATAGTTTGCAGTACCAGGAGCTACTTTATCAAGGGCATAGATCATCTCAATAATATCATCAAGCTGACGCTTTGGAAGTGCCAAAGATAAATCTCCAGGAACAGCAGCAGTCAGTGTAGGCTTTACGAAAGACTGGCTTAAACGATGTTCATTTGTACGGATACCCTTTACCAGGTCACCGAAACGCTGTACAAGCACGCCGCCAGCTAACATATTAGAAAGGGAAGCAATGTGCTTACCATAACGATATGGCTCATCAAATGGTTCTGTAAAACGGTTGGAAACAAGAAGGGCAAAGTTTGTATTCTCACTGCGAAGAGAAGCATCAGAGTAAGAATGACCATTTACCGTGTTAATTCCTTCTACATTTTCAGCAACAACGTGTCCGTAAGGATTCATACAGAAAGTACGGACGCTGTCACCATACTGTTTTGTACGGTAGACAAGTTTTGACTCATATACGACATCTGTGATATGTTCAAATACTCGTGCAGGAAGTTCCACACGAACACCGATATCTACCTGATTGTTAATAAGCTTAATTCCAAGATTCTTACACTGGTTTGCAAACCATTCTGCACCGCTTCGTCCAGGAGCAGCGATTAAATACTGACAACGTGCGACATCCCCTTTTTCTGTTACAAGTTCATAACCTTCTGAGCAGGTTTTAATCTCAGAAATAGCAGTATTAAAATGGAAATCCATTTTATCTTTTAAATCTTCATAAATATTTGTAAGAATCATAAGATTCTTTTCTGTACCAAGATGTTTGCACTGTGCCTGTAAAAGATGAAGGTCGAATTCAAGAGCCTTTTTTGCAAGAGCCTGTGCTTCTGGAGTTGTTGTAGAGAAATAGCTAGTAGTAGCACCGTGAGCTACATTTACATCATCTACATAATGAATCAGTTCCATAACTTCATCATGATCCATATAATCAGTAAGCCAGCCGCCAAATTCTGTAGTAAAGTTAAATTTACCGTCAGAAAATGCACCAGCACCACCAAAGCCGCACATAGTATCGCAGACTTTACAGTTGATGCACTGCTTTACCTTTTTTGCTACAATAGGGCAGCTTCTTTTATAAATATCCCTTCCCTGTTCAAAAACACCAATCTTTAAGGAAGGATTTTTTAAACTAAGTTCGTAACCGGCATAAATACCAGCTTCACCGCAGCCAATAATAATAACATCATATACCTGATTCATCAAATTACCTCCTAAATTAATGGTTTACATTTATTATAATGTAAAGAAAACCATAAAAATCCACTATGTATTATAAAGAAAAAAGAATAGAATGTCAAATGTTTTAGAAAATTAAGTGAGAGACTTCGTCATACAATTGTTAGGTGCTTTACTGAGTAAAATAATTGGATAAAATAGTAGAAAGAATTCAAAAAATATTCTTAATAAATATTAAGAAGTCAAAGTAACCTTCTACCATGTATAATGAAGATGTGGTACAATATTCTCAGGCAGATTTAAGAATTTTTAAATAAGATTCTTTTTACAGAACATGCAGAATATAAAAATGTTCCGTAATTGTGAACATTCTTTTAATTTATTGTGATGTTTGATGATTTTTCAGAGTAATTGTGCTATCATAACAAAATAAGTTTCAAGTGACTATCTTAAAGCTTTGCCAGAGCGTGTTTGAAAAATGCAAATTGGGGCGTGCAGATTGCAGGAATGATTTTTCAAACATACTCTAGGCTTTTTATAAAAGATATTAAGGAGGTTGTTATGTTTCGGAAGAAGAATGGGCAGGAATTTATGGATGAGACGAATTTAGATTCATCCACAAATGATAAGGAAGAGAAGAAAGGATTTTTCCACAGGAAAAAGAAAAAAGAAATCAATCTGTATGAGGACGATATGGGATATATCGAGGATGACAGTAATTTCGATGAAGACGAATATGATAAAGAATTAGAAGAGTTACAGGAAGAAGAGAAGCCAGAGAAGAAACGGGGATTTTTCCATCGCAAGAAGAAAGAAGAGGAAAAATCTGGTGGTACGGAGAAGCTTGAAGGTACTAAGGAAGAGGAAGAAAGTCTGTTAAGCGATGACGATGCCATTATTTTGCAGGAGCCGGAGAAGAAGAAGTTTTCCAAGAAGAAGCTGGCGCTTATCTGTGGTACGGCAGCAGTCATAGTGATCGCTGTTGTTTTTTTTGTGATTCGCAATATCGGAGGAACAAGTGAGGGCAAGGCTTATGTGGAGTCTGTTCGTGAGATTACAGGACTGGGAACTGCTGGTGGTGCGAATAACCGTTATACAGGAACTGTTGATGCAGAGAAGTCATGGAAGATTACATTACAGTCTGATTTATCTGTAGAGAAACGCTATGTTAATGTAGGGGATCAGGTAAAGAAGGGAGATAAGCTCTTTAAGTACAACACACAGGAGTTAAAGCTTTCTAAAGAAAAGAAAGAACTTGAGCAGGAGACTTTACAGAATGAGATTACACAGTTGACAAAGGATATTAAGTCTTATCAGTCTGATTTGAAGTCTGCAAGTGCCAGTGAGAAGATTCAGCTTCAGACACAGATTTTAACGGCTCAGACAACAATTAAAAAAGATCAGTATACGATTAAGTCCAATAAAGAGTCAATTAAGTTGTTAGAGAAGAACATTAAAGATGCAACAGTAAAAAGTAAGATGAATGGTCTTGTAAAGAAAGTAAATGCATCTTTAGAGACTTCCTCTTCGGATGATAGTTCGGATGACGGCTCGGATTCTGGTGATGGAAGTTCAGATGATTCCTCTTACATGACAATTCTTGCGGTAGGTAATTACCGAATTAAGGGAACTGTCAGTGAGACGAATGTATGGAGTCTTAACGAGGGAGATCCAGTTATTGTTCGTTCAAGAGTGGATAATTCCCAGACCTGGAAAGGAACAATCAGCAGCATTAAGACGGATACGACGGCAGATGATACCAGTGACAGCAGCTCTGATTATTCAGATGGCTATACAGATGATGAAAGCAGTACAGGAGAAACTGCCTCTAAGTATAACTTTTATGTGAAGTTAGATAATGATAAGGATTTGATGATGGGACAGCATGTCCTTATAGAACAGGATAATGGACAGGACGAGCAGAAAGAGGGTATGTGGCTGCCATCTGCTTACATAAAGAAAAATAATAACAAATACTATGTATGGCTCGATTCTCATAATAAGTTAAAGCTTCATGAGATTCAGGTTGGAGAGTACGATGAGAATCTTGATGAGTATGAAGTAAAGAGCGGCCTTAAAACAAGTGATTACATTGCATGTGACGACAGTACATTAAAAGAAGGCATGAAAGTTACAAAGGTAAGTCCGGAAGATAATACATCTGGTTATGGAGATGAGCAGGAGAATGATGATGCAGAGTCATTTGGTTCAGATGCATCTGAAGATACTTCAGATGTGGGAGAGGATTATTCAGATTACAGTGATAGTGCGGATACATATGACAGCTCTGATGATGGAAGTCTGAGTGACGGTGCAGATTTTGGAAGTGATAGCTCAGATTCTGGTAACAGTGGAACAAGTGATAGTGATATTGCGGACTTTGGGGAATAAGGATTCCCGTCAGGAAAGGACATATAGCATATGCTTTTGGAACTAAAACATATTTATAAGAATTATTTACAGGATAAGATTGTCATACCAGTTCTTAAAGATGTAAATATCTCTATTGATGAGGGCGAATATGTGGCAATTATGGGACCTTCTGGTTCTGGAAAGACAACACTGATGAATATTATCGGTTGCCTGGATCGTCCGACAAAGGGAGAATTTCTTTTAGAAGGGGAATCTATTGTTAATTATAACGAGAACCGCCTGTCGGATTTACGTTTGAATACTTTGGGATTTGTATTTCAGAGTTTCAATCTTCTTCCAAAACAGACAGCACTTGACAACGTAGCCCTTCCGTTAAGTTATGCAGGAGTGCCGGTAAAAAAGCGAAAGGAAATTGCTTTTCAGGCATTAAAGAGAGTAGGGCTAGCAGAGCGAGTACATTTTAGACCGAGTCAGCTTTCTGGCGGACAGCAGCAGAGAGTAGCAATCGCAAGAGCTTTGGTAAATAATCCAAAGATTATTCTTGCGGATGAGCCAACAGGAGCACTGGACAGCCGTTCTGGTATTCAGGTAATGAATCTGTTCCAGCAATTGAATGAAGAGGGAGTAACGATTATTATGATTACGCATGATGCCAATATTGCGAATCATGCGAAGAAAGTACTCCATATTTTTGATGGAGAGATTGTGGAAGACAAGGAAAGAAAAGAAAAGCAGCAGGCCGAAGTTCAGAGTGAAAAAGAAGCGAAGAATGATACAGTATTTTCAGAAATCGAACAGGACTTTGGCGTAAAAGAGTGGGAAGGAGAGATCTGATTTGAAGGGAAAGAAAAAGATACTACTTGCAGTAGCGCTGGTTCTTGTGATGGCAGTGGGGATTACTTCCATTGTCGTTATAAGAAATAGAAACAAAACAGTAGTAAAAGTATTCCCGGTAAGTATGCTGAACAGTTCGGACTGGTTTGATACAGATACTTCTCTTACGGGAACTCTTACTTCAGACTACATACAGGAAGTTCATATTGATGGTGGACAGAAGGTAAAGAAAGTCTATGTAAAAAAGGGCGATAAAGTAAAGAAAGGAGATATTCTTTTAAAATATAATGTCTCTGAGAAAGAATTGGATTTGAAATTACAAAAACTTCAGATACAGTCTTCTAAAATGGAAATCGCCGAGATGGAAAAAGAGCTGAAAAAGCTTAAAAATACAAAAACAGTTGGTGCCGTAAATACGGGAAACAGTGATGTTATGAATGCCTCAGTGAATCTTTCTGCTATTAAGGGAACAAGTCTTAGTTATCTTGTGGCAGAAGCGAATGGAAATACAGAGGGTACAAGTTCTGATGTTAAAGTACAGAGTGGGAATGCTGTCTCTAAAAGTGGAAGTGGCTCAGGTTCCGAGAGTGGCTCCGGAAGTGGCTCAGGTTCCGAGAGTGGTTCCGGAAGTGGTTCGGGTTCCGAGAGTGGCTCCGGCTCTGGAGAGACAAAGTTAGTTTTACGGGATCATGTTAGTAGTGAAGCAGATAAAGCTGCAACGTCCGGTGCAGGAACAAAAGAAGATGATTCACTTATTTTCACACTTACAAAAAATGGAACGATTAGTGGAGCGTTTGTCAAGAAGCTTATTTCTGAAGGAAAATATGCAGAGTTCCGCTCATATAAATCGGAAGAATCTAAGAATCCAATTGCAACATTTGAGCTTTCGCCAGACACAAAAGTTAATGTTTATGATAACGATAATTATACAGTTAATAAGTTAAACGAAGGTGGAGATTCAAGAACTTTACATAATTCGATAGAATCAGTCAGTGAAAGAGACAGTTCTAGTGGAGATGGTTCTTCTGCTGGCAATGCCTATATTTATTATCTGAACGTTAACGGAAGAGTAAAAGGTTCAGTCATTAAGTCATTACATGATTCTAAAAAGTATGCTACGTTTATTGAATTTGATGAAAACGGCAAGGAAAAGAACAGATATGAATATAATCCAGACAGAGTATTTACAGATTTAGAGGAAGATGGATTATATAAAGTGTCAGATTTCGACAACTTAACTATAAGACCTGCATACAAAGATTTAAAAGCAGATAAGTTAGAGGATGGACAAAAAGATTCCAACGGCAAATACATTTTCTATTTACAAAAAGGTGGAAAAATCAGCGGTTCTTTATTGAATGACTTGATTAAAAAGGGTATTAATGCCGAGTTTATTGAGTACGCATCAGAAAAAGATTATGACAATGAGAATACAGAGAATGCAAATACATTAGAGATTACTTCCTCCAGCAAGTTTACAGTAGAATTAGCAGATGGGACAGGATATACCATCTCTTATTTAAAGAGTAAGGTGAAGAAAGATGACCCATCGAAGCCAACTACAGAACATGAAAATCCAACAACTCCTTCTACAGACAAAAAGATTAAGTTTAAACAGAATCGTAAGAGGGTAACCGCAGGAAATGGATGTCTGCTTACCGTTGTAACAGAAGATGGAAAGAGTATTGATCAGAGTAAAGTTACATGGAAGCTTAGTGATAATATCTCAAAAGATACGACAATCACAAAAACAAAGTCAGGTGTCTGGCTGTATGTGGACGAGGGAGAGCCGTCTTCTTCTGTAACAATCACAGCACAGGTAAAGAATGTAAAAGGAATTTCAAAAGAGCAGATTTCAAGAACACTGATTGTAAAAGGTGCAGATACTGGTGATGATGGAGATGATAATAATGGAGGTGGCTCCGATGATGGTTCAGGTTCAGGCTCTGGCGATGGTATAGATGACGGAACAGATAGCAGCGGCGGAGATGATAACGGCTATACAGCCGAGGAGTTAAAAGCAGCGATTTCTGATAAGGAAGATGATATCGCACAGGCCAAAGAAGATCTTCATGATGCACAGATTAGTTATAAAGAAGCTAAGGCAGAAGTAGATAAGGCAACAGTAAAGGCAAAGCTTGCCGGAACAGTAACGACAGCGTACAGCAAGGGAACACTTCCAACGGATGGTTCAGCCGCAATCGTGGTAAAAGCTGCAGATGGAATGTATGTAAAAACATCAATCAGCGAGATGGAACTTGATAGTGTAAAGGTCGGTGGAACGATCAAATGTGTATCAAGTGATACTGGAGATGAATATACTGCAGAGGTAAAAGAAATTTCTGATTTTCCTACAGCAGACAGTAGTAATGGCGGAGATGTATCTAATCCAAACAGTTCCTATTATCCAATCGTTGCATTTATAAAAGATGCAGATGGGCTAAGTCCTGGAGGCAGTGTTGAAGTTTCTTACAGTTCGAAATCTATGGGAACGGCCAACGAAAACGCAGTATATCTTCAGAAAGCGTATATTCGAACAGAAGATAAGAAGAGTTATGTGTATCTTAGAGATAAGAAGACAAAACGCTTGAAAAAACAGTATATAACGATTGGAAAGACAATGAATGGACAATATATCGAAATTGTTTCAGGTGTTACAGAAGACGATAATATTGCCTTCCCTTATGGAAAGAATTTAAGAGAAGGAGTAAAGACAAAAATTTCGGAAGACGATAGCGAAATGATTTATTAGGAGGAAGAACAATGCTTGAAAATATAAGATTATCTTTTCAGGGTGTGTGGAGTCACAGACTACGTTCCTTCCTGACAATGTTAGGTATCATTATTGGTATCGCAGCAATTATTGCTATCGTATCAACAATCAAAGGAACAAATGAACAGATTAAGAAAAACCTGATTGGTTCAGGAACGAACACGACAACAGTGCAGCTTACAGAAGAAGGAAACTATCCGGCAGAGATGGAATATGGAATTCCAAAAGGAATCCCGGTTCTTGATGACGATATGCGCCAGCAGCTTGCAGATATTGACCATGTAAAAGATGCATCTTTATATGTATCCCGTACACAGGTTGACTACATTTACTATAATGATACATCACTTTCAGGTGGACAGCTTATCGGAGCAGATTCCCATTATCTTGGGACTTGTGGATACATTATGAAAAGAGGAAGAGGATTTACAGACAGCGATTATGAAAAGTATCGTAAAGTTGCGGTAATAGATAGTGTAGCTGCCGATTCTCTTTTTGGAGACGCCAACCCGGTAGGAAAGACAATTGATATTAAGGGAGAACCATTTATCGTTATCGGTGTTATTGAGGAATCAACAGCATTTAGTCCGGTAATTAATTCGGTGGAAGATTATTATACCTATGTATATAATGATGGAAGTGCCAGTGGTATTGTTGTAATTCCAGATGTTGACTGGAATATTGTGCAGCAGTATGATGAGCCACAGAATGCGAAGCTGCTTGCAGATTCAACAGATAATATGACATCCGTTGGAAAGGCGGCGCAGACCTTATTAAATGAGACGGTAACAAGTAAGAGTATTAAGTATCGTGCAGCCAATATGAATGAGACTGCGGAAGAAAGCCAGCAGGTAAGTGCAACAACGAATAAACAGTTAATTTGGATCGCAAGTATTTCCTTGTTAGTTGGTGGTATTGGTGTTATGAATATTATGCTGGTATCGGTAACAGAGCGTACAAGAGAAATCGGTCTTAAAAAAGCGATTGGTGCAAGAAAGAATAGAATTCTTGCCCAGTTCTTAACTGAAGCGGCGGTACTTACAAGTTTAGGTGGTATCATTGGTACGATTACAGGTATTGCCTTAGCTGAAATTATCGGAAAGATATCTAATGTTCCGATTGCTATCAGTATACCGGCCGTAATCCTTGCTATTGCCTTTTCCACAGTTATCGGAGTTGTATTTGGATTATTACCGGCAGTAAAAGCTGCAAACTTAGATCCAATCGTTGCATTACGTCATGAATAGTGCTATGATACTAAAGCTAAAAAGCAAATATCTGTAATAGAGAAATCATTTGTACGGATATACGGGCAGAGAATATGATTTTGAATATCAATGTATCCGTACATGCCAACTCTATATTTTGTAGATATATTACAAAATTACAGGAATAGAATGTAGATAAGATTAATAAAGAACGATAGGTAACAGGAGAAAAACGATGGGTAAATATTTTGGAACAGATGGTTTCCGTGGCGAAGCAAACGTAGATTTAACCGTAGAACATGCATATCAGGTTGGTCGCTTTCTTGGGTGGTATTATGGAAAAGATAAAAAAGAAAAATGTAAAGTTGTTATTGGAAAGGACACACGCCGTTCAAGCTATATGTTTGAATATTCATTAGTAGCAGGTTTAACTGCTTCTGGAGCAGATGTTTATCTGTTACATGTAACAACAACCCCAAGTGTTTCTTATGTAGTAAGAACAGAAGATTTTGACTGCGGAATTATGATTTCTGCCAGCCATAATCCATACTATGATAATGGAATCAAGCTTATCAATTCAAAAGGTGAAAAGATGGATGAAGAAACCATCCTTAAAGTCGAAGATTATATTGATGGAAAGATTGAAGTCCCAATGGCAGTAAGAGACCAGATTGGATGTACGGTTGATTATTCGGCAGGAAGAAATCGTTACATCGGATATTTGATTTCTCTTGCAACACGTTCTTATAAGAACATCAAGGTTGGACTTGACTGTGCTAACGGAAGTTCCTGGATGATTGCAAAGAGCGTATTTGATGCATTAGGAGCGAAAACTTATGTAATCAATGCAGAACCAGATGGATTGAACATTAACATGAATGCTGGTTCCACACATATTGAAGTCCTTCAGAACTTCGTAAAAGAGAATCAGCTTGATGTTGGATTTGCCTTTGATGGAGATGCAGACCGTTGTATCGCTATTGATGAGAACGGAAATGTCGTAGACGGAGACTTAATTTTATACGTTTATGGACGCTATCTCAAAGAAAAAGGTGCACTTCGCAACAACACTGTAGTAACAACAATCATGTCTAACTTCGGACTTTATAAAGCCTTTGATGAACTTGGTATTGATTACGAAAAAACACAGGTTGGTGATAAATATGTTTACGAAAACATGGTAAAGAACGGACACCGTATCGGCGGAGAACAGTCTGGGCATATCATTTTTAGTAAATATGCAACAACAGGAGATGGAATCCTCACAGCCATCAAGATGATGGAAGTTATGTTAGAGAAAAAGTCCTCTCTTGCAACACTCACATCTCCAGTACGCATTTACCCACAGGTACTTAAAAATGTCCGTGTAAAGAGCAAACCAGAGGCACAGAATGATGCTGATGTACAGGCAGCAGTAAAACAGGTTGCAGAAACACTTGGAAGTACAGGAAGAATCCTCGTACGCGAAAGTGGTACAGAACCAGTGATTCGTGTTATGGTTGAGGCTGAGACCGAGGAAGAGTGCGAAAAATATGTAGACTCTGTAATTGATGTCATCAAGGAAAAAGGACATTGTGAATAAATCCTGATTGAACAAAATCGCTGCACGTAGCTTTCGCAAGCCATCGCGCAGCGATTTTGTTCAATATGATTTTGCTAAAGAAACAAGTTCTTCTGTTGCACTGGAAGATATTGTAATGCCATTAAACTTCGAATGCCTATGATTATACAGATGTTACACAACAGTCAACAAGTATTGACCTGATTACAAATAATGTGTCTGTATCGCTGATCAATATTGCAACCCGGAATTATACTCTATACTCTTCTGGAATATCTTCCTCATCCCACACGATGACATTAAAATTCTTCTGGCATCCCATTTTAATTCCAAAGCCCAGAACGTTATCTGTAGAACGGTCTAAAGCAACTTTGATAAAATCAACTGCTTCTTTATGTTTCTCACCTACAACGTACACGTTAAAATTTTTGGAATATTCTCCGTTTAAAACAGTGAATTCTCCTTTTTTTAAATGCTCGTCACGTTCTGGAGCTAATTTTCTTTTTTCAAGTATTGTCATGATATTCTCCTCCTTAAAATCTTCACAATTAATAATTATAGCATTTATTGTGAAATCTTCAAGGAGTCTTACAGAAGAAAGTTATTTCGTAACTTCCTGTGTGGAGCCAGTCATAAGAAAGTTTTTGCAAAGATATCCTTCTCGTACACCGTAACGGGATACCCATAATTCCTTACAATTCAGACGGTCCATAATCTCTTTTACAACCATCATACCTGGAATAATTGTGTGCACACGGTCTGGGCATAATTTTAAAATATAATTGCGGGAAGTGATATCGTGTTTGGTTAAAATTTTTAAAATCTTATCAAATTCTTCTCTTGTGATAATGCGATTATTTTCCTGCTTGTTAAAATGATAGTTTACAATATTTAAAATCGCACGACAGGTACCGCCGACACAGCAAACCTTTTCTGGAGATTTTTTTGGAAAATCTACGGTATTAAGTTTCTTATTAATCTGTTTTGTGATTGCTTTCTGTTCTTTTTTCTCTGGCCATAAACCGGAAACGTTACTGTGGAAAAGATTGAGGGAACCGATAGAGACACTCTGTGAATTTTTAACCTTTCCGTTTTTTACGCGTACAAATTCAGTACTGCCACCGCCGATATCAAACATCATACCGTTCTTTAAATCGGTTGTATATAAAGCACCGTAGTAACCAAGGATACCTTCTTCGCTTCCCTCGATTACATCAACGGAGAGACCGGTTCTTCTTTTGATTGTTTCAAGAGCCTTCTCTGTATTTTTGATATTACGGAGAGATGCGGTAGCGAATACATGCATATCTTTTACGCTGAGCTGCTGCAGAAGAATCTTGAAATCAAGCAGTACAGCACAAGCTTGATTGATACCATCGTTAGACATGATTCCGTGAGAAACATATCCGGCAAGTCCTGCCATATATTTCTTAGAAAATAAAGTTTCAAATCCGCCATTCTCCAGGGTATTATAAAGGGAAAGACGAATTGTATTAGATCCTAAATCGACAATAGCACATTTCATAAGTAAAACCTCCTAAAAAAATAATATATTCCGAAAAAGTCAGTATTATTACTATAATAACAAGTATTGGTAAAAAAAGAAAGAAATATAAGTCAAATTTTTGTAAAAAAATGTGTGAAAAAGAGGTTGAAATGCGATTGGAAATGTGATAAGATAAATGTAAGAATTTTACAAATAAAAGAAGGAGATTGATTATGACAAGTCAATGTGATTTATGTGCATATTATTGGATTGATGAGGAAGATGGAACAGGGGAATGTCAGGTGAATTTGGATGAGGATGATCTGGCAAGGATGTTGTCCGGCTCATCAGATAGCTGTCCGTATTTTCAGATGGACGATGAATATAAGATAGTGCGTAAGCAGATGTAGAAGTAGAGTATAAGGGAAATGCACCGTGCCAGCAGGTAGTTCATAAAGCAGATGACCCGGATTTTAATAGAGAAGATATGTGGTAAGATGGAAATAGTGATAGTGTGCATCGGTGGGTTTCATTTAGATGGAATAGTAAAAGAACAGATAAAAGAAGTAATAGAAGTGGCTGAACAGATGTCAGAAGAAATATTACGGGAATTAGAAAAAAGTTTTTGTAATACTATATAAACTGATTTCTATCTTTATCATATTCAAATCCTGCAGAAGATAATTTTTCCTTTAGTTCTTCCTCACTGAGGCCCATATCTTCACATAATACTTCTAATGAAGAATAGAAATCTCTTAATTTTGTGTTAATAACGCTGTAAAGCATAATTGGATCTTGTGGTAATTGTCCCATTTTTATGTCCTTTCCTAAATTCAAGAATGTCTCGGCATTCTTGTTGAGAGATGCGAGTCATCGCACATCTGATATAATGATTTAAGAATTCTTCTTAACAATATAATTGAATAATTATAAAAATGCAAAAAAAGAGATGCCCCGTATGCTATATAAAAAATAAATACCAAAGAACCAGCAGAGGAGGGCATCTCTTTAAAATTAGAATTACATTATCTAACTTATGTCTAAATTGTATCTGAAATTGCAGAAAAAAGCAAGGGAAAAAAGAAAGAAAAATGCACTATTTTTAGTACATTCATTTTCTTTTTGTAAATTTTGGAAGAGTGGAAGTTACAATATCATTTTTAATAATTATGCATTTTATTATTTTTATAATTTGTAGTAGAAACTTTTAGAGCATGTTTGAAAAATCATTCCTACAACATGCACGCCGTAATTTACGGTATATTTTGCCTTCATTCAGTTGCCGTAGCCCGCCACACCGCCCTAATCCAGGAAAAATATTCCATAAATTGTAACGTACATCTTACAGAAAGCATTTTTCAAACCCACTCTAGCGTTTATAAGCTGGGGAGTTCGCAATTTAATTTCTGGACTTCATTTTTAATTTGTAGTATTCTAATAAATAGAACATTTTATTGGAGGTAATATTTATGAATAAAGTATGGAAGTTTCATAATGATGTGGATACTGACCAGATTATTGCTTCTCAGTACCTGCTTTTACCAGATATTGAAGCAATGAAACAATACACTTTTGAGTCTTTAGATCCTGATTTTGCAAAGAAAGCTCAGCCAGGAGATTTGATTGTTGCCGGTGAGAACTTTGGCTGTGGTTCTTCAAGAGAGCAGGCACCAAGTGTTTTAAAAGCACTTGGAATTAAGGCAGTTATTGCGAAGTCTTTTGCCAGAATTTTTTATCGTAATTCGATTAACATCGGACTTCCTGTTATTGTATGCAAAGATTTATATGAACATGTGGAAGATGGCGGACAGGCAGATCTTGATTTATCTGCTGGTACAGTTACCGTTGATGGGCAGGTATTTTCCTGTACAAAACTTCCGGAATATATGCAGAATATTCTGAATGCCGGAGGGTTAATTGCATCTTTAAATAAGGAGGAAGCGTAAATCATGGGAATGACTTTAGGAGAAAAGATTATCGCCCGCGCTGCCGGTGTTGATTTTGTAAAACCAAACGATATACATACTGTTACACTTGATCGCATGATGAGTAATGATGGTACAACACATCTGACTGTTGATATGTACCATAATAAATTGAAAAATCCAAAGATTGCAGATAAGGATAAGGTTGTTTTCATTATGGATCATAACGTTCCTGCTGAGAATCCAAAAACTGCAGAAGCGCATAAGAAGATGCGTGATTTTGCAATTGAGAATGATATTAAGCTGTACGAGGGACAGGGAGTATGCCATCAGATTATGATGGAAGATTATGTTTGCCCAGGTGAGCTTATTTTCGGTGCGGATTCCCACACTACATCTTACGGTGCATTAGGTGCATTTGGTACAGGGGTTGGATGTACAGACTTTTTGTATGCGATGACAACAGGAACTTCCTGGGTTATGGTTCCAGAAACAATTCGTTTTAACTTACATGGCAAGTTAAGAGAGGGTGTTTATCCAAGAGATTTAATCCTTACCATTATCGGAGATATCGGAGCGAATGGGGCCAACTATAAGATTATGGAATTTGCAGGAGACGGAGCACATAATCTTTCTGTTGATGACCGTATGGTTCTTTGTAATCTTACTGTAGAGGCAGGAGCAAAGGCTGGTATTGTTGAACCAGATGAAAAGGTTGTAGAATATTGTAAAGCACATGGCCGAGAAGCAGTACATATGTTTAAGAGTGATGAAGACGCACATTTTTGTGAAGTATATGATTATGATTTAAGTAAGATTGAGCCTGTAGTCGTACGTCCGGATTTTGTAGATAACTTTGCACTTCTTAAAGATGTAAAAAAAGAGAAAATTGCGATTGATGAGGCATTCTTAGGCTCTTGTAATAATGGACGTATTGATGACTTACGCGTAGCGGCTGAAATTGTAAAAGGAAAGCAGGTTGATCCTAAGGTTCGTTTTATTGTAGCTCCTGCTTCAAAAGCAGTCTATATTCAGGCATTAGAAGAAGGAATCATTACAACATTAATGGAAGCTGGTGCAATGGTTATGAACTGCAACTGTTCCGTATGCTGGGGAAGCTGCCAGGGCGTTATAGGTGAGAATGAAGTGCTTATTTCCACAGGTACAAGAAACTTTAAGGGACGTGCAGGTGCACCAAGCTCTAAAGTTTATCTGGCAAGTGCAGCAACCGTAGCTGCATCCGCTCTCGCAGGCTATATTACAGGACCAGAAGATTAGAAATTAAAGATTCCTACGAATTTATAATAATTATGTTACATCGTCTATGTAGTACATAAGTACGGTGCATGTCTATTATAACTATCGATATAAGATTATATATAGTGTTTATGTAACAGAAAGAGGTATTATTATGGAACAATTTACCGGAAAGGTATGGGTGCTCGGTGATGATATTGATACCGATATCATTATTCCTACAGAATATCTGGCACTTCCTACCGTTGAAGATATGAAGCAGTATGGATTTTCTCCATTAAGACCGGAACTTGCAAGTCAGATTCAGGAAGGTGACATTATTGTTGCCGGCAAGAACTTTGGTTGTGGTTCTTCCAGAGAACAGGCACCGGAAATTATTAAGGCATTAAAGGTAAAGTGCGTTATTGCGAAGTCCTATGCCCGTATTTTCTTCCGAAACTCTATCAATAATGGACTTTTACTTATTGAGAATAGTGATATTCAGGATGTAATCAAAGAAGGAGACAGTCTCACAGTAAATATGGGAGAGTCTTTAGAATTTGATGGAAAGACATATCCGATTCATCCGCTGCCAGATAATCTGATGGATATTATCAATGCAGGTGGTCTTGTAAAAGCAATGCAGAAACGTAACGGAATTATTTAGGAGGCAGTCATGGGAAGTACATTAATTGAAAAAATTATCGAAAAAAATACTGGCCTTTCTAAAGTAACTCCAGGTCAGATTGTTACTGTAAATGTTGACAGAGTAATGATTCATGATATTTTCATTCCTTTTGTCGCAGATAAATTTGAAGAGATGGGATTTACAAAACTCTGGGATCCAGATAAGGTTGTTTTAATTTATGACCATCTTGTACCTACAAGTGCAGTAGAGGATGTTCGTCATTTTAAAATTGGTGATGCCTTTGCAGATAAATATGGTTTAACACATGTACATAGACGTGACGGTATCTGTCATCAGCTTATGACAGAAGCTGGTTATGCAAAGCCAGGTAATATTGTTTTTGGTACAGATTCTCATACAACAACTTATGGTTGTGTTGGCTGTTTTTCTTCTGGTATTGGTTATACAGAGATGGCATCTATTCTTGGAACAGGAGAGATGTGGATTCGTGTACCAGAAACAATTAAAGTAGTGATTAATGGAACTCTTCCGTCCAATGTTACAGCAAAAGATGTTATTTTACGTCTGATCGGTGACCTTCGTGCTGATGGAGCTACTTATAAGGCACTTGAAATTACAGGTTCTGCAGTAGATGCAATGAGCGTTGCATCCAGAATGACTATTTCCAATATGGCCATTGAAGCTGGGGCGAAGTGCTGTCTCTTCCGTCCAGATGAGAAAACCTGTGAGTATTCAGAAGTGAATCTCGAAGATGTAGATTGGCTTTATGGAGATGAAGATGCATCTTACTGCCGTGTGATGACTTATCAGGCAGAAGAACTTGTGCCAGTCTGTGCCTGTCCATCTCAGGTAGATAATATTCATCCTGTAAGTGAACTTGTCGGAACGGAGATTGATCAGGTATTTATCGGTTCTTGTACCAATGGCCGTTTAGAAGACTTAGCAAGAGCAGCTAAGATTCTAGAGGGAAAAACAGTAGCTTGCCGTACAATCGTAACACCTGCAAGCCGTAAGATTTATATTGAGGCAGTAAAAGCAGGTTATATGGAAACATTAGCGAAAGCCGGAGCAATTATCACACAGCCAGGCTGCGGACTGTGCTGTGGACGTTCTGGCGGAATCCTTTGTGATGGAGAAAAGGTACTCGCTACGAATAACCGTAACTTCTTAGGACGTATGGGAACATCTAAAGTAGGCATTTATTTAGGATCCCCTGCGACAGCAGCTACTTCTGCAATTTATGGGAAAATTACAATACCGGAATAGATTCTGATTGCCGCAGGCAATGGAGACGAACTCGGGGAGATAAATTAAAGCATATTTGTGACTTTAGTCGCGGCGGTTTGAATATTCGCTTAGGCGCTTGCATCCAAACCTTGCTTCGAGGCCGCAAATATGCTTTATTTATCTCCCTGAGTTCTATTCTTTTGCCTGCGGCAAATTAGGATTTAATATGATTTGACAAATTTCTTATCATGTTATATAATAAACCAGAACAAATGTTTGAAAAAGAGAATTTTCTTGCATCTATTTAGAGATTGCTGTAAGATATTATGTTGGAATGTCCGCTGGACATTCCAAAGTCGTTTAAGGATAAGTATGATTATCAGGAGAAGATAGTAATGGAGAATATAACAATTAAAGATATCGTAGAAGCTTGCAGTGGACAGCTTTTATGTGGAGATGAGAATAAAGTAATTAAGGAGTTTTCAATTGATTCCCGTTCTGGAAGTGAAGATAGCATCTTTGTTCCGATTATCGGAGAGAGAGTAGATGCGCACAAGTTTATTGATGGTGCTCTTAAGATTAACGGTGCGACTTTTACATCAGAACATGACGAACCGTTAGAGGGTTTTGAGAATAAGCCATGGATTAAGGTTGCAGATACAGTGGAAGCGATGCAGAAGGTAGGGACTTTCTACAGAAATCGTATGAATCTTCCTGTTGTTGCAGTTACAGGAAGTGTTGGTAAGACAACAACAAGAGAGATGATCAGTACGGTATTGGCTTCTCAGAAGAAGGTTTTTCAGACAATTGGAAACCAGAACAGCCAGATTGGTGTTCCTTTAACACTTTCTCATTTGACCAGAGAGGATGAAATTGCTGTTCTTGAAATCGGCATGAGTGAGAGAGGACAGATTGAGAAGCTTACGAATATGATTCGCCCGAATGTAGCCGTTGTTACAATGATTGGTGTAAGCCATATCGCACAGTTAAAGACGCAGGAGAATATCTGTCTTGAGAAGATGGACATTGTGAAGGGACTTCCAGAAGATGGTATGGTATTCCTTAATGGGGATGACAAGTTTCTTGCACCATATCGCGATAAGTTATCTCATAAGACATTTTTCTATGGAATGGATAAAGCCTGTGATTACAGAGCAGAGAATGTGCATGTAAAAGACGGACAGACCATTTTTCATTTCTTCTATAAAGAAGGGAAAGTAATAAAAGATATGGAAGTTGTTCTCGGAACAATGGGCGAACATAACGTGCGTAATGCATTAGTTGCTCTTGGAGTTGCTCATCAGATGGGACTTGATATGAAAGCGGCTGCGAAAGCGCTTGTTACTTTCCACGGACAGCGTCAGCAGATGCATACCTTAAAGAGCTGCACATTAATTGATGATACATATAATGCAAGCCCGGATTCTATGAAGGCAAGTGTTTCCGTTCTTTCCTCTATGGAAGGTGTGAAAGGAAGAAGAATTGCAGCGTTGGCAGATATGCTTGAACTTGGAGAAAAAGAGAGAGAATATCACTATGAAGTAGGTAAGTTTATTGCAGGAACACAGGTGGATGAGGTCGCTGCTTATGGTGAACTTTCCGAAGAGATTTTAAAAGGTGTTGAAGATAATAACGAAAGAATCGTTGTGAAGCATTTTGAGTCAAGAGATGCGTTAAAAGATTACCTTTTGACTTATGTACATCCAGATGATGTTCTTTTATTAAAAGCATCGAACGGAATGAAGTTAAAGGAGATTGCAGAAGCTTTTTTACAGAATGAGAAGAAGGTATTAAAATGAAGATATATTTAATGAGACACGGAGAGACAAAGTGGAATAAGAGAAGTAAGCTTCAGGGACAGGTGGATATTCCCCTGGCTCCGAAGGGAATCGAGCAGGCAGAGATGACCTCAGAAGGAATGAAGGATATTCCCTTTGACCATATCTTTTCAAGTCCGTTAAAGAGGGCTTACAAGACAGCACAGGTTGTTCGAAGAGACCGTCCGATAGAGATTGTCCGTGATGACCGTTTAAAAGAGATGAGTTTTGGAACGTCGGAAGGAAAGATTATCGGGAAAATAATGGCGAATCCGGCAATGGTTCGTTATCAGAGATTCCGTCTTGATCCGGCACATTTCCGTCCTGCAAAGTATGGAGAGTATTTTCAGGATGTATTAAAGAGAACAGATGAATTTTTCCAGGAAGAGATTGTTCCTCTAGAGGGAAAGGCAGAGAATATTCTTATTGTGGCACATGGCTGCGTAGTAAGAAGTTTTATCCTTAATTTTACAAAGCGCCCTCTCAGCGAGTTCTGGAAGACGCCTTTTGGAAGGAATTGCTCTTCTGCAGCATTTGAATATAAAAATGGTGAAATAAATATGATTTATGAGAATAAATTATATTATGATGTAGATTGTCCTGACTGGCAGCAACAGGTACCTGTTTATAAAAAGGGACGGGCAAGATAGTTTAGAAAAGAAGCGATTATAAGTAAATTTGCGAGGTATTTATGGAACAGCAGACAACATATAATGCGAATAGTATTGCGGTTCTGGAGGGACTTGAAGCGGTAAGAAAGCGTCCGGGAATGTATATCGGAAGTGTTTCTACCAGAGGTCTGAATCATCTGATCTACGAGATTGTAGATAATGCAGTAGATGAGCATTTAGCAGGATATTGCAGTAATATTCAGGTGATTCTTGATGAAGACGGAACAGCGACGATTCAGGATAATGGACGAGGTATTCCTACGGGAATTAACAGTAAGACAGGCATTCCGGCGGTGGAGATGGTATTTACCATGCTTCATGCCGGAGGCAAGTTTGGTACAGGCGGGTATAAGATTTCAGGAGGACTTCATGGTGTAGGTGCTTCTGTTGTTAATGCACTTTCTGTATGGTTAGAAGTTAAGGTACGTTCTGAGGGTAAGGTATACCAGCAGATGTACGAGAAAGGCAAAGCAGTTGCCCAATTAGAAGTAATCGGTACCTGTAGAAAAGGTGATACAGGAACAACTGTTACTTTTTTACCAGATGGAGAAATATTTGATAAGACATACTTTAAGGCGGAATCCATTAAGAGCAGATTACATGAGACTGCTTATCTGAATCCGGGATTATCTATTACCTTTGAAAATAGAAGACCGGGAGAAGAGGAAACCGTCCTTTTTCATGAAGAAGAAGGCCTAAAGGCGTATGTCAGAGATTTAAATAAAGGCAAGCCTGCAGTTGGCGAGATTGTTTATTTTAAGAAAAAAGTAGACGATATCGAGGTAGAGGCTGCATTCCAGTATGTAGATGAATTCCAGGAGACAATTATGGGATTCTGCAACAATATCTGCACAATGGAAGGCGGAACCCACATTACTGGCTTTAAGACAAAGTTTACTTCTGTTATGAACCAGTATGCCAGAGAACTCGGCATTTTAAAAGAAAAAGATAAGAACTTTACCGGAGCGGATGTGCGTAACGGGATGACAGCAGTTCTTTCTATTAAGCATAAAGACCCAAGATTTGAGGGACAGACAAAGACAAAACTTGATAATCCAGATGCAGGTAAGGCTGTCAGTGAAGTGCTCGGTGAAGAACTTCCTTTATATTATGACAGAAACCTTGAAGAATTAAAGAAGGTCATTGCCTGTGCAGAGAAGTCTGCCAAGATTCGAAAGGCAGAAGAGAGAGCGAGAACGAATCTCATTTCCAAGTCTAAGTTCTCCATTGATACGAATGGAAAGTTAGCAAACTGTGAGAGTCGTAATCCAGAAGAATGTGAGGTTTTTATCGTGGAGGGAGATTCCGCGGGTGGTTCTGCAAAGACGGCAAGAAACCGCCGTACACAGGCTATCCTTCCAATTCGTGGAAAGATTCTTAACGTAGAGAAGGCTTCTATGGATAAAGTCCTTGCAAATGCAGAGATTAAGACGATGATTCATACTTTTGGCTGTGGATTTTCAGAAGGTTACGGCAACGATTTTGACATTTCCAAGTTAAAATATAATAAAATCGTAATCATGACGGATGCCGATGTCGATGGAGCCCATATTGCAACATTGTTGCTGACATTTTTCTATCGCTTTATGCCAGATCTCATTCATCAGGGACACGTTTACCTGGCAACACCACCGCTTTATAAAGCGATTCCTAAGCGAGGCAAGGAAGAATATCTTTATGATGACAGAGCGTTGGAGAACTATCGTAAGAACCATAAGAGTAACTTTACTTTACAGCGATTTAAAGGTCTTGGTGAGATGGATGCCGAGCAGCTTTGGGAGACAACACTGAATCCAGAAACCCGTATTTTAAAGCAGGTCGAGATTGAAGATGGAAGATTGGCTTCAGAAGTGACTTCTATGCTGATGGGAAGCGAAGTTCCACCAAGAAGAGCATTTATTCATGCACACGCGCAGGATGCGGATTTAGATTTATAAAATAGGAATAATAATTTTAGAAAATTATGAATAGATGTAACCGGAAAAGAGTGATTATTATATAGCTTTTTAAAATATATTTATTGAAAATGTATAATAAACCTGAATAGTTACAAACAGATTGAGAAACGGAGAAAGAAATGTCTGAGCAGATTATAAAAACAGAGTTTTCTGACGTAATGCAGAAGTCTTATATTGATTATGCGATGAGCGTTATCTGTCAGCGGGCGTTACCAGATGTGCGGGACGGTTTAAAACCAGTACAGCGAAGAGTACTGTATGCGATGCAGGAGTTAGGTCTTTCAGCAGACAAGCCACATCGTAAATCTGCCCGTATTGTGGGAGATACAATGGGTAAATATCACCCGCACGGCGACAGTTCGATTTATGAAGCGTTAGTCGTAATGGAACAGGATTTTAAAAAGGGAATGCCTTTAGTTGATGGACATGGTAACTTTGGCTCTATCGAGGGAGATGGAGCGGCGGCCATGCGTTATACGGAGGCAAAGCTTCAGAAGTTCACACAGGATGTCTATCTTGCAGATATGGATAAGAATGTTGTTGACTTTCAGCCAAACTTTGATGAGACAGAAAAAGAGCCTGTTGTTCTTCCAGTTCGTATTCCGAACCTTTTGATTAACGGCGCAGAAGGAATTGCGGTAGGTATGACTACAAGTATTCCTCCACACAACCTTTCTGAAATTGTGGATGGGGTAAAAGCTTACATGGATAATCCAGAAATTACAACAGAAGAGTTGATGGAATATGTGAAAGGGCCGGATTTCCCAACAGGAGGAATCGTAGTAAACCAGAAAGAATTAAAGAATATTTATGAGACTGGAAGCGGGAAAATGAAGCTTCGTGGAAAGGTGCATTTTGAAAAAGCAAAGAAGCGCTCCGAGAGGGATAAGCTTGTCATTACAGAGATTCCATATACAATGATTGGAGCTAATATCAGCAAGTTTATTTCCGATGTTGTCGGTTTAATTGAGAATAAAACAACAAGTGATATCATTGATGTTTCTAATGAATCCTCTAAAGAGGGAATCCGTATCGTATTAGAGCTTCGTAGAAATGCAGATGCAGAGCGTTTAGAAAACCTTCTCTACAAGAAGACGAGACTAGAGGATACTTTTGGAGTAAATATGCTTGCCATCGCTAATGGTAAGCCGGAACTTTTAAGTTTAAAGGATATAATCAGCCATCACACAAAGTTCCATTATGAAGTACTTACGAGAAAGTATGAGACTCTTCTTAAAAAAGAATTAGAACAAAAGGAAATTAAAGAAGGTCTGATTAAAGCCTGTGATATTATTGACTTGATTATCGAGATTCTTCGTGGAAGCAAAAGTTTAAAAGATGCCAAATCCTGCCTGATTAATGGTGATACAGAAAATATCACTTTTAAAACACAGAAATCGAAAAAAGAAGCATCCAAACTTTGTTTCACGGAAAAGCAGGCATCCGCCATTCTTGAAATGCGACTGTACCGCCTCATCGGACTTGAAATCATGGCATTACAGGAAGAGTATGCGGAAATTCTTAAAAAGATAGACAAATATCAGGATATTTTAGAGCATCCAGCCTCCATGAAGCGTGTCATGAAAAAGGATTTGGAAAAAATTAAAAAGAACTACGGCTTTGACAGAAAGACAGAGCTTACAAACGCAAAAGCAGCTGTTGTAAAAGCGCTGCCAATCGAAGAAAAAGAAGTTGTATTTGTTATGGATCGTTTCGGTTACTCCAAGATTCTTGATAAAAACACTTATGAGAGAAATGAAGAAACTGTATTAAAGGAATACCGTCATATCGTACACTGTATGAATACTGATAAGATCTGTGTATTCACCGATACTGGTGTGATGCATCAGATAAAAGTACAGGATATTCCGTCAGGACGGCTCCGAGATAAGGGAACTCCTCTTGATAATATCGGAAACTATGATAGCCGGAATGAACAGATTCTTCTCATCGTTCCAGATAGAACATTAAAAGAAGCCTCCCTTCTCTTTGTAACAGCCTCATCTATGATAAAGCTTGTTGATGGAGCAGAATTTATCGTACAAAAGAAAACAGTAGCTTCCACTAAACTCGCAGAAGGCGATATCCTGGCAGCAGTACGCCTCGTTGCCGCGAAAGAAGGCAGCATAAATGCGCAGATTATCATGCAGAGTGAAGAAGGATACTTCCTACGTTTTCCATTAGAAGAAGTCACAAGAAAGAAAAAGGGAGCCATCGGTATCCGTGGCATGAAACTTCAGGAAGATGATCATATAAAACATGTATATCTTACCGGAGTGGAAAACGAAGACAACCCATCGATTATTTATAAAGAAAAAGAGTTGGTATTCAGTAAAATACGACTCATGGGAAGAGATGGAAAGGGAGTAAAAGTAAGAAGATAAATCCTGATTTGCCGCAGGCAAGAAGACGCCTCTATAGAAGAACAAACAATCGGATTGCCAGAAGGATTAACAAGAAGAAGCCCTAAAAATTTATTGATTTTGTTCCGTTGTGCTAAACGCTCCATTTTGCCCAATAAAA
>OGRN01000133.1_pt1 | contig 71325 bp, 71 predicted proteins | sample 1553401 | NCBI WGS metagenome assembly OGRN01 (sample SAMEA2580096, study PRJEB22360) | human gut metagenome | biome: human gut; feature: human-associated habitat; material: faeces | place: Denmark | collected 2008/2010 | reverse complement strand
ATGATGACCGCCGTTGCGGCCGCCGCGGGCGGCAGGGCTACCCCCGCCGGTAGCTCCTTCAACGTGGTCGCGATGGGCATCATGCAGAAGGTGACCGGAGGCGCGGGCGTGTCCTTCCTGGACTGGGTTATCGTCGCCCTGCCGGTCGTCATCCTCATGACTCCGATCACCTGGTTCTTCATCACCCAGATCTTCAAGCCCGAGCCCATTTCCGATTCTTGCCTGCAGGGCATTCGCGACCAGGCTGCTGCAGCTACCAAGGTCGAGCCTCACGAGGTCAAGGCCATCATCATCATTGTCGGCCTGCTGGTGCTCTGGATTGTCGGCAACTGGGTTCCCCTGCTCAACGCGACCGTGGTGGCCCTCATCGGCCTGGCGGTCATGTTCCTTCCGGGCATCGAGCTTCTCTCGTGGAAGGAATTCCAGGAGTCCGTGCCCTGGGGTATCGTGATCATGTGCGGCACCATCATGTCCATGGGCAGCGTCGTCGAGAACACCGGCGCCGCCACGTTCCTTGCCGGACTCATCACCGACAGCGGCATCATGAGCCTGAACTTCGTCCTTGCCCTGGGCATCATGCTCGCCCTGCTGTACCTGCTCCACACGTTCTGCCCCATCGGCGTTGCCATCCTCGGCATCTTCCTGCCTGTTCTCATCACCATGTGCGCAGGCTTCGGGGTGTCCCCCGCGGTTCCCACCATCGCGCTGGCCGTCGTGGTCGCAGGCAACTACATCGCCCCTGTGAATCCCACCGTCATGCTGACGTTTGGCGAAGGCTACTTCACCTTTGGCGATATGGTGAAGACGGGCATCGTTCCCGCTATCGCGCTCATCGTCATCATGTCCCTGTGGATGCCCTTCATCTGCGGCGCCCTTGGAATATAGCTCCGAGGGTTCGAGTCGGGAAGCTTGCCAGCTCATCGAGCTTCCCGACCATTCACCAAATGAGCTGCCCGCTTAGGAAAGGGCCCCGGGAATTCGCTGAGGAATTCCCGGGGCCCTTCACGTGCGTCCCAGAGGTGGTGCCCCGCCCTAGCCGAATCGATACTCCACGCCCATCGTCGCCTCGGGGAACTTCCACTTGCTCACGACGGTGCCCTCGCACAGGACGCGACAGGTGCCGCATTCCAGGCAGCCGGCGTAATCGAAGGACCTGGCTCCGTCTTCGTCTCGCTTGTAGAGGGCGGCCGGGCAGACCTTCACCAGCTTGTCGAATTCGGCGTCGTCAAGATCGTCTGCCAGGGTGATGTGGGGGTTGCCCTCGTCCACTTCGTACTTGTTGACCGCCAGGTATTCGTCCACGTTGACGGTAATGGCATTCTCGCTCATAGCGCTTTCAGGGCTCCTCTCACATCTTTGAGGGCACTCATGACGCCCACTTTCCTGATAATGGGCTTCAACTTGGACTTGAGGGGCTCGACGGGTGTTCCGTCGATCAGGAACAGGGCGTCCATCACGTTCGCCGCGGCCTGTGGGTACAAGCCGAACATGCGGTCGAAGTTTTCGAGAAAGGCGGGCACGTCCTTGTATCGGCGCAAATCCTCCATGACGAAGGTGGATTCGAGGGCATCGACATAGCCCTGTAGGCCCGCCTTGGAGGTATCGCCCGAATCGATGGCCCTGGCGGCCTGCTGCCCCGCCAATTGTCCGGCGGCAATGGCGTAGTCCATGCCGCGCACCATATAGCCGAGGTTGATGCACATCATGGCGCTGTCGCCCGCGAGCATGACTCCATCGCCCGTCAGCGGTGGCATGATGTTGACGCCGCCCTCCGGCACCATGTGTCCGGAATGCTCCACCACCTTGGCGTCATGAATTAGGGGCGCCACGGAAGGGTGGTTCTTCAAGTCCTCGAGCATCTGGTAAACGGGTTTGCCCTTGCCGGAGGCGCAGGCTTCGATGCCAGCCACCACTCCCAGGGAGATGCTCTCCCTGTTGGTGTACATGAAGCCGCCCCCGAAGACGCCATGGGTGGCATCGCCGACGAAGAGCCAGGCGGCACCCTCTCCGTCTGCGCATAGCAGTCGGTCGCTCACGGTCTTCTCGTCGAGCATGAAGACTTCCTTGACGCCAACGGCAACCTGGGATGCGGGGGGCTTGTCGTAGCCGACAGCATCCTTTGCGAGTAGGGAGTTCACGCCGTCGCAGAGGATGACCACCTCTGCGCTGATTTCGTCTTCGCCGGCGCGAATGCCGCAGATCTTGCCGGACGCGTCCTTGACGAGCGACTCGACGGGAATGCCGTAGATGGTCTCGGCACCGGCCGCCTCGGCCTTGCCGGCGAGCCACTGGTCGAAGGGGGCGCGGAGCACGGAGTAGGAGACGTTATCCTCTGCGCGCATGGCCTCGGACGTGAAGTCCATGGTTAGGTTGGCCTCCTGCGTCATCAGGGAGATGCGCTCGCGGGTGATCTTGCGTTCCAGCGGGGCCTCGCTCTCGAAATCGGGAAAGACCTTGCGCAGGGAATGCGCGTAGATGCGTCCGCCGGTCATGTTCTTTGCGCCGGCGAAGTTGCCCCTCTCTATGAGCAGCACCTCCTTGCCGGCTTTTGCCAACTCGTAGGCGGCGACCGAGCCCGCACAGCCCGCTCCCACTACGATAGCGTCGAAATCAGCCATCTTCCCTCCTTAATCCGGGCTGTCTTCCTTCAGCAACGCGATGAGCTCGTCAAGGCGCTCCTTGGGTACCTTGCCCGAGACGAGGCGCTTCAGGTCATCGACGAAGATGACGCGGCGCGGCTTCTTGAACCCACCGAGTTGCAACGTGCAGTAGTCCTGGATGTCCTGTTCGGTCACGGAGGCGCCGGGTTCGAGCACCACGAATGCCGCCAGGGATTCACCCCAGCGCTCGTCCGGCACTCCCGTCACCGCGACGTCGGCGATGAAGGACCCCATCGACTCGATGCAGGAGGCGACCTCCGAGGGATAGACGTTTTCTCCGCCGCTCACCACCAGGTCGTTTTTCCTGCCCGAGAGTGTCAGGTATCCGTCCGAATCCACATAGCCCATGTCCTGCGTCGAGCACCACCCATCTTGCATGACCTCTTGCGATGCGGCGGCGTTCTTCCAGTATCCGCTCATGGCACAAGGGCTCTTCACCTGTATTTCTCCCACCACTCCTTCCCGGCAGGGCAACCCCTCGTCATTGACGATGCGAACCTGGGTCCTGGGTACCGGTCGTCCGACCGTGGAGAGAAGCTCCCGCTTCTCGTGGTCTTCGGGAGTCAGGATGGTTACCGTCGAGGCCATCTCCGTCATTCCGTATCCCTGCAAGAGCTTGCATCCGAGAAGATCGCGGCAGCGCTCGATGAGGTCGGGGCTTGCGGGCTCGGCGCCGTAGATGATGAGTTCGAGGGTGTCTGCGGTAAGGCCGTGTTCCTCCACATACGAGCAAAGCGAACGCATGTGATAGGGGACGAGTCCGATTCTGGTAATCCCATAGCGGTTCACGGTTTCCATGATGCTGCGGGGATTGGAGGAATTCCCGATGACCGCGGTTCCGCCTGCCGAGAGGACGGCGAATACGGACATGCAGGTGGTGTGGAAGAAGGGCAGCACGAACAACATGGAGTCTCCGGAAGAGAATCCCATCGACTCCACGTCTATGGCAATGCGGTTCGCAATCGCCCTGTGAGAGAACAAGACCCCCTTGGGGGTTCCCGTCGTGCCACTCGTGAACATCATGAGCACGGGATCCTCGTCATCCGCCGGCTTTTGGTTGGGCGGCGCGGGGGCTCCTTCAAGAAACTCCTCGTACGGGATTGCGTCGTCTAGAAGGTCCTCCTCGTGCCCGAATACGACCGTGGTCTCGATTGAGCCGGAAGAGGGCAAATGCGGGCCCAGACGGTCCCATGCGTCGGCAGAGAGAACGGCGAGAGAGGCACCGGAACGCGCTATCAATTCGAGAAGCGTCTGGTCCGAGAGCCGTATGTTGTGGATTTCGCAGACCGCCCCTATGCGAGAGCACGCCAGCGTCAGCTCGGCGAAGACCGCCGAGTTTGCGCTGACGTAGACCACGTGGTCTCCGCTGCTCACTCCGCGGGATGCCAATGCGCCTGCCAGCCTCTCCACGCGGGCGTGGAGCTGCGAGTACGTGCAGGCGCGGTTTCCCTCGATGATGGCGGGGGAGTCCGGAAAGCGGGTGAACGAGTCGCTGAACGCCTGGTCCAAGCGCATCATAGCCCTCCGACGTAGTCAGACTTTCTCAGTAGCCCATCTTCGTACATCTTCTCGATTTCCTGGGCGGTGAAGCCGATTTCCTCGAGAATGTCATCGTTGTCCATTCCCTGCGAAGGGCAGCCTCTCCAGATCTGGGAGGGATTGTTCGCGAAGCGTGGAACGGACGTCACGCCCTTTACGGTTTTGCCGTCTACGGTGTCCCACTCGACCCAGGTGTTGCGTGCGAGGTAATGGGGATGGTTTTCCATCATCTCGTAGTTCATGACCACGGAGCAGGGAATGCCAACCCTGGACATGTCCTCGGCAAACTGCGCGGCCGTGTGTTCGGCCGCATACGCCTCTATCGCCGAATCAAACACGGGGGCTCCGGGGCTATGCAGCGCCACCGAGGGAATGCCTTCGGGGAAGAGCTCGCTTCCGTATTCCAGCCCGAAGAACTCCACCGCCTTCTTGGTGGTGCTTTGACCGGCCGTGAACAGGTAGACGCCCTCTCCATCCGCGCATTCGTAGTAGCCCGCGCCGGCGGATATGTTGTCTCTGGGGGCTCCCGCCCCGCGCTCTTCCTGGATTCCCTTCTCGAACCACTTTCCGAACAGGCCTGCCTGACAGCGGACCGCCGCCTCGTACTGGGCCAGGTCGAAACTATCGCCCTTGCCCGTCTTGCAGGCGTTGACGTAGGCGGCCAGAGCGGAGCCATAGGCGAACAAGCCGGCGTAGTAGTCGGTCACGAACTTCTGGATCATGTAAGGAGGCCCGTCCTTGTACCCGTTGAGGTACATAAGACCGCTAAAGGCCCCCACCGTGAAGTCGTATCCCGGCAAGCTCACGTAGTCGGGGTCTCCCGTGAGGCCATATCCGGAAAGGTGGCCGATCACCAGGCGGGGGTTGTGCTCCCAGAGGAGCTGGTCGCTGTAACCCCATCTTTCCCATTGGTTTCCACGCGAGGCTTCGATGAAGATGTCCGCCGTCTCTATGAGCTTGAGGAAGACCTCGTGACCGGCGGGGGAGACCACGTCGAGCATGAGATTTCGCATGTTGCGCCGCTCGTTTTGCACGCCCCAGCCATCCTGGGTCCATCGATACGGGTCGATGCCCTTGGGAGACTCCAGCCAGATCACGTCGGCGCCGTTTTCCGCGAAGAGCTCGCCTGCGAAGGGGCCGGCTGTGGACACGGCCGAGACGACCACCTTCATGCCTTTCAGGTTGCCGAATTGCGGCACGTCCTCGTACTTCGTCATGGCTCCTCCTAACGTCCGTAGTGCTCGTCGAAGAATTCGATGGCGCTGTTCACTGCCAGCTCGGTGCCGACGCCGGCGCCCCCCGCCTCCGCGCCGACGATGTAGAGTCCCTTCACGGGCGTGCAGATGGAGGGCCTGTCAACGCCCGCCTGGCCGGCTTGCTGGGCGATTCCGATTCCGGCCCCGTCTTCGCCCATGATACGGGCGGCGTCTTCGGGGAAGACCTTCTCGACGAAAACCGCATGTTCCTGCATGCCGGGGAAGTGCTCCTCGGCCACCTGGATGAGCTTGTCCAGAATGGCGGGGCAATACTTGTAATCGAGATCGCCGGGCACCGCCGTGGTCATCATGATCAGCTGCTTGCCCTCGGGGGCAACCGATGGGTCGAAGCTGGAGGGAACGACGATGAAGGAGTTGATGTCATCGGGGATCTCCCCGCGATATAGCATCTCGCTGTATTCGCGCGGTGGCATCGTGGAGAAGTTCGACAGCATCTTGATTTCGGGACTGATCACGGTGTCCAAGGCAAAGCGCGCGATGATGGAGACGAAGGAAATTTCCAGGTTGTTCACGTACTCTGCGTATGCGGCATCGAAGTTCTCCTCGCCCGCAAGATCGAACACGGTTTCCTTGATGCCCGCGTTGGAGATTATGCAATCGGCTCGGTACTCCTCATTGCCGGCCACGATGCCGACGGCGGTGCCATCTTCGATGATTATCCGCTCGACGGGTACGCCAAAGACCACGTCGACGCCATAGTCCTGGAGCCCCTTCATGTAGGCGTCGAGAATCGAGATGCACCCGCCATCGGGATAGCCGGACGAGCGCGCTTCCGCCTCCCACTTGAGGCAACGTGCGAATTCACCCGCCGAAAGCCGGAATTCGGGGATGCAGCAGTAGATGAAGCCAACCTGGCTCACGCACGCATGGACGAAGGGGTTTGTCGAGTACTCGTTCAGGAACTCCTCGAGCGTCTGCTTGTCGTAGGCGTGGGTCTCCTCGTCGGTCATTTCCTTCACGTCGGAGACCATGCGCACGACTGCCTCGAAATCCTCGTCGGGAACGCGCCCCTTGAGGTCGTGCGGGAAACGGAAGCTCTCCCCGTCGGCGCTCTGTATGGGGCGAACCTTCGTGAACTGGATGCCGTGGTCGACCTCGCAGCGCTCGAGCAGCTTGATCAGGGGGCCGTTTTGCCCTCTTGATATCAGATGCACGCCGAAGTCGACGGTGAAGTCGTCACGTTTGGTCGATCCGATGCGTCCGCCAGGGGTGAAGCGCTTCTCGAAAAGCGCGACCTTCTTGCCGGAGTGGGCTAGCAGTAGTGCGGACGCCAAGCCGCCAACGCCAGCGCCGATCACAATTGCGTCATAGTGCTTCATTGTCTTTCCTTTCGGTTCGCCTGCCGGTGCACATATGCCAGCTCTTCTAGTGTTGTGCGGGCAGGGCGTAGTAGTTGAAGTTCATCTGGGCAACGAGGAGTCCGTCGACATCGTAAACGGGGATGTCCAGGAAGTAGTCGCCTCGACCGCGCTCGCGGACGGGCGCGATCTTCTCCTCGGCCTCCTTCTCCGTGAGGGCAATGTCGACCTGCAGGTCCTTCGTCCCCGGCTTCACGAACTTGATGTCAACGCCCTTGAGGATGGGCACGAACTCGTCTGTGCCGTATGTCGCCATGAAGAGGGTTCCACCGGCAATTTCCGCCAAGATGAACTCGCTTCCCGCATAGGCGATCCCAACGTGGTTCATGTGGAGGCCCTCAACAGGGAGGCGCAGCTTGACATGCCGCTCTTCCACGACCTCTGCCTGCATGTTTGCCATGTTGATGAAGGGCGTGGGGCCGTTGTTGACGTTATCGGCCAGGCCCTCGAAGAATTCCCTGTCCATGTGATTGCCTCTCTCTCGGGGTCTACTTGAGCAGCTCTACAAGTTGGGGAACGACCTCGTACAGGTCGCCCACGATGCCGTAATCGGCATATCTGAAAACGGGTGCGTTCTTGTCCTTGTTGATTGCGATTATGGTTCTTGCGCCCGTGACGCCAACCATATGCTGGACTTGACCGGAGACACCCAACGCGATGAACAGCTCCGGCTTGAGCATGGCGCCGGAAACGCCGATGTAGCGCTCTCTGGACATCCAGCCTTCGCCTTCGGCGATCGGACGGGTGCAGCCAAGTTCGGCATTGACGGCAGCGGCAAGTTCGCGTGCCAATTGGAGGTCCTCCTCGCGCGCAAGGCCTCGGCCCACGCTGATCACGTTGCGGGCAGCGCTGAGGTTCACCTGCTCGACTTCTCGATGGCTCCTGTCGACGAGTGCAATGCCAGGTGCCCGAGATGGGGCCAGCTCGACGATGGGCGCGTTTTTGCCCGGTTCCCGGACATCTTGCGCGGCGAGCAGGCTGGTGCTCACCAGGATGATCGCGCAGCCATCTGTCACCTGTTCGGTGCGATACGCGTTGCCGCCATACACCATGTGCTCCGCGCAGGGGGAACCGCCCTCGTCGATTGTCACGCTTGTCGCATCATTCACGACGCGTGTGCCGGCAGCGGCGGCCAGCTGGGCAGCCAACAGGCGGGTGCGCTTGCTCGTTGCCGCGAGCACCGCATCGGGGGCGCTCTCCCTAAAGGCTGCCAGGACGGCGGCGCTGCCGTTCTCGTACAGGGCGCCTTCCGGAACGTCGGCCCAGAGCACCTGTTCGACACTACTGGCGGACACCGTATCGGCTCCCTCGCGATTTCCAATCCACACGGCTTGAGCACTTGCGCCCAAGCTGCTGGCGAGAGCCGCAAGGGCCGGGTAGTCGCTCGAGTTCTCCGAAACGATCCAGATCTTATCCATGTTCTCTACCCTTCGTCCTATTGCGCGGCACGTATGGCCGCGGCGAGCTCTTGGATGCTTTCCGGGCTGGCGTCTGGGAATATGACGTTTTTGCGTTCCGTATCCTGTGGGGCCAGGGTCTTCTGGGGTTTCACGGACGCCGCCGGCAAACCGCCGACATCGGCCAGATCTCTCTTCTCTACGGGCTTCTTTCCGGCACTCAGGATATCCTTCATCTTGGGAACTCTCGGAAGGTTGATGTCCGTCGTCACCGAAATCACGGCCGGCGTGGTCAGTTCGAGAGTCTCGACGTCCTGTTCCAGGGTGCGCTTGACGGTGATGCTGCCTTCGCCGGGCGTCACCTCGCTCACCGCGTTCATGGTGGGCAGGCCAAGCAGGGCTCCGACGAGGGAACCCGTCTGCTGCGCGTACAGGTCAGAGGAGCCTTCTCCGAAGACGACCAGGTCGAACTCGAGATCTCTCAACACGCTTGCGATGACGGAGGCGGTCTGGAACGGGTCGGCATCCGAGAGCCCGTCATCGACGACGCATATGAGGTCCTCCGCGCCTCGCGACAACGCGCCCTTCACGAGCTTCGAATCCTCGAGCTTGGAGTCGCCGACGCTCAGCAACGTGCAGGCGCCCCCCGTTTGCTCCGCGAGCCGGACAGCCTCCTCGATGGCGACGAGGTCGTACTCACCTAGTACGTTCTGGGCTCGGTCGAAGCTTATGCTGTGATCCGGCAAGACGCTGATGTCCTGGTTGTCTGGACTGACCTTGTAGCAGGCGATAGTCTTCATCGTGCCCTCCTAACGGCTGAGCTGCTGCTGTGCCTCTTTGATGAGCGCGCGGCCAGCCGTGTGGACCATGATTTCCTCCGTGCCGGCCATGATGCGATAGACGCGTTGGTCTCGCCATAGGCGCGCGATACGACAGTCGTTCGTGTAACCTATGCCGCCCATGATCTGCATTGCATCGTCAATGACCTCGAAGGCGGCGTGCCCCGTGTAGCGCTTGAGGAGGGAGGAGTCGATGGAGATCGATTCCCCGTTATCCTTTTTCCAGGCGGCCTTGTAGAGCATGTTCTGCATGTTCTCGATCTTGATCTTCATGTCGACCAGCTTCTCCTGGATGAGCTGGAACGACCCGATCGGCCGCCCGAACTGTTCCCTTTGGCCGGCGTAGCGCAGGGCCTCCTCGTAGGCGCAGCGGGCCATGCCCACGTTTGCCGCGCAGATGGTGAGGCGCTCGACCTCGAAGTTCTTCATGAGCTGGTAGAAGCCCTTGCACTCCTCGCCCACAAGGTCGCTCTCGTCGCATTCGACGTCTTGCAGGTACACCTCGTACGTGCCGCACATGTTGTTGCCGATCTTGCTTAGCTTCGAGGTTGTGATGCCGGGCCTGTCCATGGGGAACAGATACATGCTGAAGTCCTTGTAGGGACTTTCGTTAATGCCGCTACGGGCAACGCAGAGCATGTACGGTGCCTTGTCGGCGCTCGTGTTGAACGTCTTGGTGCCGTTGATGTACACCTTGCCATCGCGCTTGGTGGCGGTCGTTGCCATGGCAGCGCTGTCGGAGCCAGCCTGGGGTTCGGTAAATCCCAGCGTAAATGGCTTCTTGCCCTGCACGGCGTACTCGAGGACCGCTTTCTGCTGCTCGGGGTTGCCAAACGTCAGAATGTCATCGACCTCGGTGGAGAAGTTGATCCAGCAAAGCGAGGGATAACCGAGCGCATGGGCCTCCTCCGCCACCATGACCTGGGTGAGAATGTCGACGGGCGTTCCGTCATACTCCTCGGGAATGCCAAGGGAAGCGAAGCCGGCCTCGACCAAAGCATCGGCGGCCTTCTGGGGGAATACGTGTTTCTCATCGCATTCCTTGAAGTAGTCCTCGAAGTCCCCGCGCTCCATGACCGTACGAAGGCTTTCCAGCAAGAGCTCCTGTTCCTCTGTCCGCTTGAAGTCCATGAGTTAGCACCCTTCCTCTGTAGGCTCTCCCAAAATAAAATTGAGGCGGCAGTCTGGCGGCAGAATTGCTATCCTCCTGTTGGAGGCAAGAGTCCGCTGCCTCTGCAGCGCATTATATGGACGGGCGGTTTCATTGCCCAAATACGTATATGTGCTGGGCAGTTGTCTGATTTGTTTTCGGGCCTATACGCCGAGCGGCTGAGGGCTTTCACAATCTGCATACTTGTCGCGAAGGGGATTGGGAAGATGGACATCGACATATACCGGGAGTTCATCGTGTTGACGACTCACAAGAGCTTCGTCGCCGCCGCAAATGAGCTGAACATGTCCCAGCCCTCGTTAAGCCGGCACATGAGCTCCTTGCAAAACGAGCTCGGCTGCAAGCTTTTCTATGACACCCGGCCCTTGAGCCTGACGGCTGCGGGAGAGGTGGTCCTCAAGTACGCGGGCAAGATCGTCGGTGACCAGGCAAACATGATGAACGACCTGCAAGAGCTGTCCGCCTCTGACAGCAGCCGAATCACCATCACGGACATGCTGCATACGAATAACCTGTATTACGGAATCAACGAGGCCATAGCGCAGGCAAAGAGCAAGTTCGGCGGCCTTCGTGTGGACTACATAGACATGAACAGCAGCGGAATGAATCCGTTTCAGATGGTGGAGAAGGGGAAGGTCGACATCTCCTTCGAGACAACGATCACGATGGACACCGCACCGGAGCTTGAAGTTCCAGACGGCTTGCGCTCCGTGCTGATTCCGGAATTCCACGGGGAGCTCGTGATCGGCGTTGACAAGACATCGCCCCTCTCGGGCAGGCAGGACCTGTGCCTGACGGATTTGAAGCGGGCACGTTTCGTCATGCAGGCAAACCGATACAACGAGCGCTTCAGGGAGGATTTCATCGAGCTCTGCCGTCTTGAGGGCTTTTATCCGAACATCACCCTGGTGCCGGCAGACAATCCGCTGAGCTTCTATGCCAGCAGCGTGGGAGACGGCATTCACCTGCTTACCCGCGTCAGCATGAAGCAATACAAGCCCTTCATGGCGGATCTCATCAAGCAGATGCTGAACATCGTGCCCTTTGCGGACAAGAAGCGGTATGTGAACGCCTACGCTGTCATGCAGGACGACATAAGCCGGCCCGAGATGGAATTCGTTGCGGCATGCCTCGAGGAGCACGCCGCGGCTCGCATGGCCGAGCTCTAGGACGAAGTTATCTATTCCTTTTCGCGAATAAAGCGTTATACTCGGCTCACGCCATGATTTGCCCGAAGGTCGTCGTGCAGCGGCCCAGGGAACACCCAATGGTTGCACCGGGTGCATCGAGGTGGCGCACGATGCATCGCCTCTCGCAAAGGAGCGTGCAACATGGGCACCGTCAAAGCCGTTTGCACCAGTGCCGTCAAGGGCATCCAGAAATCCGAGCAACAATACGTCGACCTCGTTCCCGATTGGGGTATCGAGGATGATGCCCATGCCGGCCCATGGCATCGCCAGGTGAGCCTTCTTGGCTACGAGCGCATCGAGGCCTTCAAGAGGCTCGGCGCCGATGTGGAGAACGGCTCGTTTGGCGAGAACATCATCGTCGAGGGCTTCGACCTCAAGACGCTTCCCATCGGCACGCGCTTTGTCGTGGGCGATGCGGTGCTGGAGCTCACGCAGGTCGGCAAGCAGTGTCACAAGCACTGTGCGATCTACCATAAGATGGGGGATTGCATCATGCCCCGAGAGGGCGTGTTTTGCAAGGTGATCAAAGGGGGTCGCGTCTGCGCGGGCGACAGCTTCGACACCATCGGCAAGGCGCCCGCTGCCTCTTCGTACGATCCGTACGATATTCACGCATCGCGCCCCAAGACCTCATCAGCGGTCGCCTAATTGGTACTAGAATGCACGTATGCATAACGGCAATCATGAATAGGGAAGGAATATCCCATGCGCATACACAAGAATGTCTTCGAGCTCATCGGCAACACGCCGCTTGTCGAGCTGACGAATTACGAAAACAACCACGGTCTGGGCGCCAGGCTCATCGGCAAGGTCGAGTACTTCGAGCCGGCCGGCTCGATTAAGGACCGCATCGCGAAGGCCATGATCGACGAGGCCGAGGCAAACGGTCTGCTCGATGCCGACACGGTCATCATCGAGCCAACGAGTGGCAACACCGGCATTGGCCTTGCTGCCATCGCCGCCGCGCGAGGCAACCGCATTATCATTGTGATGCCCGACACCATGTCTGTCGAGCGCCGCAAGCTCATGCGCGCCTATGGTGCCGAGCTCGTGCTCACGCCTGGCGCAGACGGCATGAAGGGCGCAATCGCAAAGGCGGAGGAGCTTGCGAACGAATATCCCAATTCGCTCATCCCGTCTCAGTTCACCAACCCGGCCAACCCGGCGATTCACTATCGCACGACGGGGCCCGAGATCTGGCGAGGCACTGATGGAGAGGTCGACATCCTGGTTGCTGGCGTCGGTACCGGTGGCACGATCAGCGGCGCGGGCGCATACTTGAAGGAGCAGAACCCGAGCGTGCGGGTCGTTGCCGTGGAGCCGGCGGACTCGCCCGTGCTTTCCGAGGGCAGAAGCGGAGCGCACGGCATCCAGGGCATCGGCGCCGGCTTCGTACCCGAGACGCTCGATACAGACGTCTACGATGAGGTCATCACCATCACGAACGAAGAGGCTTTCGAGGCAGGTCGTGAGCTTGCTGCCCATGACGGTCTGCTCGTCGGCATCTCGTCGGGCGCCGCCGTTGCCGCAGCCGCAAAGCTCGCGCAGCGCCCCGAGAACGCCGGCAAGAACATCGTGGTGATTCTGCCCGATACTGGCGAGCGCTATCTCAGCTCCGCCATGTTCGACTTCGGGGAGTAGGCGCGAGTCGCCATTTCGGACGAGGGGCCTCGTTGCTCGCCCAATAGAATTGAAAAAAGTGGGAATGAAAAACTGAAAATCTTGGGAATGAGAGCCCGAAAACACGGGTTTTGGTTGTCTCGCCTATAATGGCGTCCGAAAATCTCTGAGATGGAGGGCGTCGTGCGCTTGCGATACCGATTGATGCAGTTGCTGCGCAGGCACTGGATGCTTGGCACCGCGGCGTTTGTCGCCCTCGTTTCCATGTTCCTCGTGCCGCCCGACGGGGCGTATCTCGGTTACTTTGACTGGAAGACCATCGGTTGCCTGTTCTGCGTGCTGGCTGTCGCGAGCGCGTTGCGAAACGCGGGCGTCTTCGACTGGGCCGCCCGCGCTGCCATCGCGCGCTTCGGGAGTCCGCGCAAGATGGCGATGACGCTCGTGCTCGTCACGGCCGCGTTTTCGATGGCGTTTACCAATGACGTCGCGCTTGTCATCATGCTGCCGCTCTCGGTGGCTGCTCTTGTCGAGTCCGGCCAACCACGGCTCGTGCCCGCCGTCTTCGCGCTGCAGGCGCTTGCGGCAAACCTCTGCGGCATGGTGACGCCGTTCGGAAATCCCCAGAACATCTATCTCTATTCCTACTTTCACGTCGAACTGGGCGAATTCCTCATGACGATGGCCATGCCGTTTTTTCTGTCCGTCGCGGGTATCATCTTCGCGACTTGGTTCATGACGAGACGTGGCACCGCCAAAGACGCTGGCGTTTCGACGCAGCCGCAACAGGGCACACCAGGCGAGGATGTCCTGGCCCCCGCGGCTTCGGCCGCGATGCTCGATCGACGACGCCTCGTAGTCTACGTGCCGCTCTTCGTCATCGCGCTACTCGCGGTCTTTCGCGTAGTCCCCTTTGGCATTGCCGTCATCATCGTTGTCGTGGCGCTTCTCGTTCTCGATCGTGATGCGTTGCTCAAGGTCGACTATCCGCTGCTTGTCACGTTCCTTTGCTTCTTCATCTTCGCGGGGAACATGGCGCGCATCCCGGTACTAGAGGAGGCGCTCCAGCCGCTCATGGGGCAGTGGGGCTTGCTCACTTCCGCTTTGACCAGTCAGGTCATCAGCAACGTGCCCGCCGCGGTGCTGCTCTCGCACTTTACCGACGCGTGGCAACCGTTGCTCATCGGCGTGAACATAGGAGGAGCAGGCACCTTTGTGGGGTCACTTGCGAGCCTCATCGCGATTCGTCACTTCGCCATCGCGCGCACGATGGTCCCGCGCCTGCGCGAGTCGGATGCGCCGGACACGGCGTCCTTCCTCCGCCTCTTCGGCATCGTGAACGGTGCGTTCTTCATCGTGCTGCTCATCGTCTGCCAGCTTGTGCTGGGCTAATACGGCAAGCTGGCAACAAGGGGACAGACCCCTGGCAACAAGGGGACAAACCCTTCTCTTGACCCCCTCTTCCTCCTTGCGCACGCACGATACTGCACCAAACCGATTACCGACATTCATCTACCATTAGCATTAATCTAATAGAGACACTTTGCACTTAACTATTTGTATGTGTCTAATAGATGCTATAGTCTCCGCACTCAGTCACGATTCACGAAAGGGAGACCACATGAAAATAAGCAAGAAGATTGGAGCGTTGGCAGCCGCTCTTGTCATGAGCGCCCTGCTGACCGTGTCTCTCGTTGGTTGCAGTGGCTCAGGCCAAGACGGCAACAACGATTTCATGGAAAAGGGCGATGGCGAGCATTTGGTATGCGCCGTCACCGGCAAGCTCATCAAGATTGCCCCGGCCATTCTCGCCGATCAGCTTGGCTACTTCGAGGAGGAGGGCTGCGACGTCGAGTTCCAGACCGTCGCACTCGCCGATGCCATGGCCTCGATGTCCGTCAACAAGCTCGACATCGATCTCTTCGGCATTGTCCCGGCATGCTCCTATGTGTCGCAGGGTATTCCCATCTACGTCTTCGGCGGCACCATTCTCGATGGTTCGGAGTTCATCTCCACTATCAGCTTCAATCGCGACCTCAAGACTGCCGAGGACTTCCGCGGTCTCAAGATCGCCTGCCAGCGCGAGGAGAGCGGCCAGATCTACCTGAAGGCCTATCTCCAAGACAATGGCCTCGAGCTGGGCAAGGACGTCGAGTTCGAGTACGTCGATAATCCCACCACGGCTCTCGAGGGCCTGCGCTCAGGTCAGTGCGACCTGTTCATCGCCAACAATGCCATGGGCTACACCTATTCAACCTCCATGGATGACATCAAGGTCGCTGGTGCACCTGCGGACGTGACGGGCGATTATCCGTGCTGCCGCCAGAACTGCTCCGACGATGCCTATCACAACAAGTTCCAGTCCCTCGTTGACTTCGAGGTCGCTCTCATTCGCGGCTATGACTATTACCTCAACAACAAGGAAGACGTCATCAAGCGCATGGTCGATTACTCCGCCCAGACCCCCGAGTACGTCGAGGCGGCCCTCTACGGCACCGATTCCTATCGCAACATGATGGACCTCTCGCCCGATCCCCATACCAACGAGATTGTGGACTATTACAAGGCCATGCTCTCCATCGGCGAGATCGAGGGCGATGAGAATGCGATGGATCAGTACGCCACGAGCGAGGTCTACAAGCGCGCTCTCGATCGCCTGGTTTCGCAGTATCCCGACAACCAGACCTACCAGAAGCTTGCCGCCGACTTCGCCATCTACAACGGCTAAGTCCCTTTCGGCTGTCAGCGTTGCCCCCAGGGCGGTCCTGTTTGCGCAGGGCCGTCCTTCCCCATATGTAAGACGAGAGACAAGAAAACGGAGGTGATGATGAGCTCGCTCGACATGATCGACGTGTCCTATGCCTACCCCGACGAGGTGGACAAGTTCAAGACACGCAAGCACCGCCATGTGACCGCAGAGGATATTCCCGATGAGGACCTCGTGCTCAAGCACCTGAATCTGCACGTTGCGGACGGCGAGTTCCTGTGCCTGGTCGGGCATTCGGGGTGCGGCAAGTCCACCACCCTTCGCATCCTTGCCGGCCTGCAAAAGCCGTTAGGAGGAAGGATTCTCATCGGCGACGAACCGCTCGATGGTCCCGGCATGAACCGTTCGGTGGTCTTCCAGAACTATGCGATCTTTCCCTGGATGAAGGCGAAGCAAAACGTCGAGTTCGGCATTCATCAGGCATCGCTCGAGCTACACCGCGGTTTGAGCAAGGAGCGCATCTCCGAAATTGCCGACGAATATCTGGCCAAGGTCAACATGAGCAAGGCCGCCGACCTGTACCCCTATCAGCTTTCCGGTGGCATGCAGCAACGCGTGGCCATTGCCCGCGCGCTTGCGATGGACACCGAGATACTCCTGTTCGACGAGCCCTTCGGTGCGCTTGACATCAAGACGCGCCGCGAGCTGCAGGGTCTCATGGAGGGCCTGTGGATGTCGGACGAGTCGCGCAAGACGGCCATCTTCGTCACCCACGACGTCGAGGAGGCGCTGCTTTTGGCCGATCGCATCGTGTTCATGAGCGGCGGCCGCTTCATCGACGAGTTCGCGCTTGACATTCCGCGTCCGCGTGATCCCGAGGTCTTCTTCGAGACCGACGTCTACAAGGAACGCCGTGCGTACCTTATGGAGCTGTTCTACGCGGCCGAGGAGACGAAGCTCGATCAGGCCGACCGCGAACGCGTATACGAGGAGGTGATGTAGATGCCGCGCAAGATCAAAACGCATCTGGTCATCTCCCATGTGCTCCTATTCGCACTGCTGGGCATCATTTTCCTCATGCCCAATACGCGTACCAATGTCTCGCCCGTAACCGGCGAAATCATCGCCATCTGCTGCATCGAGTTCTTCTATCTGCTCGCCTTGGCTCTAGGTCGACGCAAGGATCCCATGCCAGAGGGTTCATCCGACATCATCCTGATCGTCTGGGTGATCTTCATCGCCTGGGAACTTGTTGGTCCCAAGCTGGGCATTGCCCATAACGTGCTCATCCCCTCGCCGGAAAATGTCTTCAACGTCTTCGTCGAATACAGCGGCGAGCTTGCGATGAACGTGGTCTCCTCGTTGCAGCTACTGCTTACGGGTTACATTCTGGGCACGATTCTTGGCATCATCCTCGGCATCATCTGCGGATGGATTCCGCGCCTGCGTGCGATTTTCTATCCGATTGCCAACGTGTTTGCGCCCATCCCGTCGGTCGTGTTCACGCCGTTCCTCGTCATCATCATGCCCACCTACCGCTGGGCTGCCATCATGGTCATCCTCATTGGCGTGTTCTGGCCGCAGTTCCTGTCCATGATTCTGCGTGTCGGGTCGCTGCCGCCGGCCATCGTGGATAACACGCGCGTGCTCATGGTCAACACGCCGACCATGATCAGCAAGGTCATCATCCCCTATATCGTTCCGGACATTCTCAAGGGCCTGCGCGTGTCGCTCACCACGGGTTTCCTGATGCTCATGTACGCCGAGAGCTTTGGCGCCAAATCCGGTATCGGGTATTGGATATCCAACGCCAATGTGTTCGCGAACTACGCGAACATCTACGCGGGCATCATCACCTGCGGCATGACGGTTACGGTGCTCAACTACTTCTCCGGCTGGCTGCAGAAGAGGTTCACCACATGGCGTTAGGGGAGTGATGGCAAGGAGAGGACAGACCCCCGATCGCCGCAGGTGGCAATAAGGGGACAGACCCCCGATTTGACCTCCGATTGTCATTTCGAGCGAGCGGAGCGAGTCGAGAAATCCTGGCAATAAGGGGACAGACCCTTTACGGCGAATGCCGATACAGGTTGCAAATCAAAAAACGAAAGGATTGCAATGAACAACGAGGTCAAAGAACTCATCGACAAGGTGTATGACGAGGGCGTGCGTGGCGCGTCCCAGCCGCGTGAGGTGATCATCAGGCTGCTGGAGCTCGATCCGAGCTCCGAGGAGGTCGCCTACCTCAAGGAGCGCGCAGCCGAGCTGGCGCACATCGCCACGGGCAACAGCGCCTCTATCTCGGGTGCCATCGGCGTGGACCTGTGCAGCTGTGACATGAACTGCAAGTTCTGCGCGTTCGGGACTGAATGGGGGCTTGTCGAGGAGGACGTGATCTACTCCAAGGAGGAGATCATCGAGCTTGTGCGCGCCTATGTCGAGGCTGGTGTCACCACCATCACCCTGCGTTCGACCGAGTTCTACGACATGAACGTACTGTCCGAGTGGCTCGCCGACATTCGCGAGGCGGTGCCGGGCAGCTATCTCATCAACCTTAACGTGGGCGAGATGAGCCCGGCCATGGCCGAGGCAGCCTACCAAGCCGGTGCCACGAGCGCCTATCACGTGATCCGCATGCGCGAGGGTATCGACACTCCCTTTGACGTTGACCTGCGCTGGAAGACCGTCGACGCCATCAGCAATTCGCCGCTCCGATGGCTCACCTGCGTCGAGCCCCTGGGTGTCGAGCACACCAACGAGGAGATTGCGGATCGCATTCTGGAGAATCTGGCTCATCGCCCCTATGCGATGAGCGTCATGGCTCGCGTCAACGTGCCCGGCACGCCCTTCGAGGGCATGGAGGAAATCAGCGAGGAGCGCATGTTGCACTTGCTGGCGACGCTGCGTCTAGTGGTGGGCACCAAGGTGCGCAGCTGCGGCATGCACCCGGCCATTCCGGCAGCTCTCTACGCCGGAGGCAGCAACTTCACCGTCGAGCGAGGGGCCAATCCTCGAGACACCACCTTCAACGAGGACGTCTGGCGGGGCTTTACCGTGGAGGAGGCCAAGGCGCTTATCGAGGAGGCCGGTTTCGTCTGCCGCCCCGAGAATCCCGATCCGCGTTTTCCCATCGACGGCAAACAATGGTGGAAGGTGGGCGACCCCGCCGACTACATCATGCCCGACCCCGCCGAGAACGCCGGTGCTGGTTGCTGCTGCGGCCCCCGCAAGAAAAAGTAGCAGCTGGCAACAAGGGGACAGGCCCTTGTCTGTCCCCAATTTCACTCCATTCCCGCAAAGCCGTTACAATAGGGCGCATCAACACATCGTGCGAAAGGAATCCGGGGATGATCGAGCGCTACACGCTGCCCGAGATGGGCCACATCTGGTCTCTTGAGAACAAGTTCGACGTTTGGAAGGAGATCGAGGTTCTCGCCTGCGAAGCACAGGCCGAGCTGGGCCAGTGCGGTATCACCGCCGACGAGGCCGCGTGGATTCGCGCTCATGCCGATTTCACCGTGGATGAGATCGACGAGGTCGAGAAGATCACCAACCATGACGTTATCGCCTTCACGACCGTCATGGCGAACTACATCGATGCTGACGTTCCCGAGGGCGAGCCCAAGCCAAGCCGCTGGGTGCACTACGGAATGACGAGCTCCGACCTCGGGGATACCGCGCTGAGCTACCAGGTCACCCAGGCTCTCGACATCATCATCGCCGATGTGAAGCGCCTGGGCGAGACTTGCAAGCGTCGTGCGTTCGAGTTCGAGGATGCCATCTGCGTGGGCCGCACGCACGGCATCCACGCCGAGCCCATGACCTTCGGCATGAAGTTCGGCAGCTGGGCCTGGGCCCTCAAGCGCGCCGAGACGCGCCTACAGCAGGCGCGCGAGGTCGCCGCCACCGGAGCCATCAGCGGCGCGGTTGGCACCTATTCCAACATCGATCCCTTCGTCGAGCAGTACGTCTGCGAGAAGCTCGGCCTCACGCCCGATCCGCTTTCCACGCAGGTCATCGCACGTGACCGTCACGCACAGGTCATGTCCGCGCTCGCGGTGACCGCCTCCACGATCGAGTCCATCGCCATGCAGGTGCGCCTGCTCCAGCAGTCCGACGTCATCGAGGCCGAGGAGCCCTTCACCAAGGGTCAGAAGGGCTCGAGCGCGATGCCCCACAAGCGCAATCCCATCACCGCCGAGCGCATGTGCGGTCTTGCGCGTGTCGTCAAGGCAAATGCCCAGGTCGCATTTGACGACGTGGCGCTTTGGTACGAGCGTGACATCTCGCACTCCGGAGCCGAGCGCGTCGTCTTGGCCGATAGCTTCATCGCACTCGACTACATGTTCTCGAAGATGCAGTGGATGCTCGACGGCCTTAACGTCTACGTGAACAAGAGCCTGCACAACCTGTGGCGCACGCGTGGTCTCATCTTCAGTTCGAAGGTCATCCTCGCGCTCGTCGACACGGGCATGACGCGTGAGGATGCCTACGTCGTCGTCCAGCGCAACGCCATGAAGGTCTGGGATGACATACAGCAGGCCATCGACGGTCCGACCTTCCGCGAGAATCTCGAGGCCGATCCCGATTGCCCGCTTACGGAAGCGCAGCTTGATGAGATCTTCGATCCGACGAGCTTCCTGGGACACAAGGATGTGATCTTCGAAAAGCTCAAGGACTTGGAGTTTTAGGAACAGACATGGAAAATCAGACGAACGCCTCCATCGAAACGCAGGAACCGGAGTTCCTGTACCGCACCCATGGCACGTGCTCACGCGTCATCAAGTTCGACATCGATGACGAGCAGAAGGTGCGCAACACCGAGTTCATCGGTGGGTGCAACGGCAACGCCAAGGGCATCGCCTCGCTCATCGAGGGCATGCCGGCGGACTGGGTCATCGAGCGTTGCGCGGGTACCCGCTGTGGCGGCAAGCCCACGTCATGCCCCGACCAACTATCACGTGCCCTCACCTGGGCGCTCGAGCAGCGGCAGGCGTAGATGGCAAGCCAAAATGCCCCATCCGCGCACGACGAGCCGAACCTGTCCCGACGCGAGTTTCTGCGTCTGGGCGGCGGGGCGTTTGCCTGCGCGACGGTACTCGGTGCCCCCGCGGTGCTCACGGGCTGTTCCGGCAACTCCGACAACGGCACACCTGCAACGCTCGAGGTGCCGGCAAACTCCGTCGTCACGCTCGACGCCTTTGCCGAGATAGAGGACACGACGGGGTACTTCGAGATCAAGGATCTAGCGCAGTATCCAAAGGGCACTATGCTCTTCGCGTCCGAAGACGTGACGGCAGCCGCGTTGCTGACCGGCGAGACGGCTTCGCCGTTGTCGACGTGCTCGCTCGTCAATCTCGAGACCGGCGCCATGACCCCGGCGCTTGACCGCGCGGTGAATCATGACACGGGATACAGCATATTTTCCGTCTGCGCGTCGAGGGAACTGCTCGTCTGGGTCGAGAGCAACTACCTGACTTCGGATTGGGCGGTGTATTGCGCCACGATCGCGGACGGTGCCCTGAACGGGCAACCCGTGAAGCTCGACGAGGGAAACGGCGAATTCGACACACCGACGATAGCCGTCATCGGCACGGCGGCGTATTGGATCGTCCAACCCGCCGAAAACGGTCCGCGCACGACCGAGAACTCGTTCTTACGCGTTGCTGCGGGCGGGTCACGCTCGTCGGATCTGATCACCTCCGAGGGCCGTTTCAACGGGGGGCTCTCCGTGAGCGGGCAGATTCTCACAGCGATGCCGAGAGCCAAGGCCTCGAGCGGCGTGTACTACGAGCTCACGGCGATTTCAGTCGGCTCTGGCTCGGTCGTCGCCTCCCAGGTGATGCCGCACTCCTTCCGTCCCTCCAACGCCATCTACATGAACAACGCCTTCGCCTTCACGATTCCCGCGTCCTATGACTATGGCGGTGGCATCGCGAACGTCGGCACCTATTACCCCATCGCGGGCGATTCGTGGCTTCGCCTCGCCCGTCAGTCCCTTACGCCACCAGGCATATGTAACGGATGGCTGTTCGCGAAATCGAGTTCGCGCACGGTTTTCATCGACACGCGCAACCAGCAGTACTTCGTCGTCAACGCGCCTGATGGCTGCACGGACTACGGTGACTATTCGGTATGCACAGGCGAGGTCGCGCGCGTCTGCAACTACGCCACCGTCAACAAGTACGTGGGCACCGAGAGGACGACGCAGGTCGTGCTGCGTTCGATTACCCCCATCGCCGCGGGGACGACGCCCGCGCCGCCGGCGACCGAGCCTGCGGCCGACCCGACGGGCGAGCCGGTCGAAAGGTAGTCTGGCGATAGACGCGAGCTGTGCTCTTCGTGTTGGCAAACCTGACGCGAGCAGCGTGCAATGGTACACTGCCAAGATGGAAGAAAACCGAAAGGAGTCTCATCGTGGACACCGGTTCCGAAGCCCGTCGCATTCTGCTTGTCGAAGACGAAAAGAACATTCGTGATGCGGTAGCCGCCTATCTCGAGCGTGCCGGCTATTGGGTCACGCCCGCCGCAGATGGCCAGGAAGCCGTCGACGCGTTCTCTCTGCACCAGTTCGACCTCGTCATCCTGGATCTCATGCTTCCGCGCCTTCCGGGCGAGAAGGTCTGCCGCATTATCCGTGACACCTCCGACGTCCCCATCATCATGCTCACCGCAAAGGGGGAGGTCGAAGACCGCATCGTCGGCCTCGAGCTTGGTGCGGACGACTACCTCATCAAGCCCTTTTCGCCACGCGAGCTCGTCGCGCGCGTCCGCGCCCTGCTGCGCCGCGCCCACATCGACTCCGAGCCCCAGCGTGAGGTGCTCGACTTTGGCGGCCTCACCATCGATCTCAACGGCCACAAGGTCCTCGTCAACGACGAGGAGGTCGATCTTACGGCCAGCGAGTTCAAGCTGCTCACGACTCTGTCGCGCTATCCGGGCCGCGTGTACTCGCGCATGGAGCTCGTCGAGAAGGTGCTCGGCTATGACTTCGAGGGCTACGAGCGCACGATTGACAGTCATGTGAAGAACCTGCGCGCCAAGATTGGCGATGACCCGCGCAACCCGCGCTGGATTTACACCGTCCACGGCGTCGGCTATCGCTTCGAGGTGCCCCGCGACGGCGAATCGGCTGGTCAAGAGGCTTAATCGCTCATGAAGGACAAGCGCAAGACCCGCGAGAAGAAGCCCCTCTCGTTTGCCATCTACGTCATGGGGGCGTTTTTGCTCACCTCGGCCATGACCGTGCTCATCACGGCTGCGGCTATCGCGATCGTCTGGAACGTGGGCTACGCCGGAGAGCCGGGCGACGAGGAGCTATTCTTCGCGGTTTTCACTGCCGGGGCCATTGCGCTTTTGCTTTCCGTCATCCTAGGCATCTACTTCGCTGTCGGCATCGCGCGTCCCGTCCAGCGCATTTCCGACACCGCCTCTGCCATCAAGGAGGGCAATCTCTCCGCACGCACCGGGCTTTCCGGTGACGACCAGCTCGGGCAGCTCGGGCAGCGTTTCGACGAGATGGCCGACGCCATCGAGCGCGACCGCGACCTCGAGCGTCAACTCATAGGCGATGTCGCCCATGAGCTGCGCACGCCGCTCATGGCCATTCAGGCCACGGTCGAGGCCATCCAAGACGGCGTTTTCGAGGCCGATGAGGAGCATCTCAACACCATCTCGTTCGAGACGCGTCGCCTGGGTCGCCTGGTCGAGGCATTGCTGCATCTCAACCGTCTCGAAAACGGTACGGCCGAGGTCAAACGCAACCCCGTTAACCTCAGCAGCGTGGTCAGCGGCCTGTCGACGACGCACGAGGCGCTGCTCGAGACCTCCGGCATCATGTTCTTCACCGACATCGCACCCAACGTGATGATCATCGGCGACCAGGACCTCATCTCGCAGGCCGTCGCCAACCTGCTTTCCAATGCCGTGCGCTACACGCCGGAAAACGGCATGGTCACCGTCGAGCTTGCGCGCGAGAACGGCTATGCGAAGATTTCCGTGCGCGACACGGGCGTCGGCATTTCCGAAGAGGACATGAAGAAGGTCTTCTCGCGCTTCTGGCGCGCCGATGTCGCCCGCCAAAGCGTCGACGGTGGTCTGGGCATTGGCCTTGCGCTCGTCAAGGAGGTCGTCGACCAGCATTTCGGCGATGTCTCGGTCTCGTCCACGCTCGGCGAGGGCAGCACCTTCGTCATGCGCATACCCCTTGCTCCAGAGGACCGCGTCAAGCCCACGCCCTCCGCACGTCGCAGCAGTTCGCGCCGTCGGCAGGAGCGCGCCGCGCGCAAGGAGCAGGAGAAGCTCCGCAAGATCGAGGAACGCCAGCTCAAGGCGCGTCGCAAGGCCCGCGAGGCAGGTGCCGGCGCGAGCGCCACCCAGGAACTCAAGCTTTTCGGGTTGCACGTCCCGCTACCCACGACAAGACAGCAAGAACCGCAAACGAGGAACAAGGAAGATGGTACTCATGAGTGAAATGGCAATGCGCCCCGACTCGCAGGGCAAGGTTCGCGACCTCTACGACCTGGGTGACAGGCTTCTCATCGTCGCGACCGATCGCATCTCGGCATTCGATTACATCCTCAAGGACGAGATTCCGTACAAGGGCGAGGTGCTCACGCGCCTGTCGCTCTTCTGGTTCGACCTACTCGCCGATATCATTCCCAATCACCTGATCTCCGCCGATGTCGCGGACCTTCCCGAGAAGTTCAAGCCGTACGCCGAGTGGCTCAACGGCCGTTTCATGCTCGTGCGCAAGGCAGAGATGTTTCCCGTCGAATGCATCGTCCGTGGCTATCTTGCCGGAAGCGGGCTCAAGGAATACCGCAAGCAGGGTACCGTCTGCGGTATCGAGTTACCTGCGGGGCTTGTCGAGGCAAGCAAGCTGCCCGAGCCCATCTACACCCCCTCGACCAAGGCCGAGATCGGCGATCACGACGAGAACGTGAGCTACGAGCGCACGGTCGAGATGCTCGGCGAGAAGGATGCGAGCGCCCTGCGCGATGCGTCGCTTTCCGTCTACAAGAAGGCCGCCGATTACGCTGCGCAACACGGCATCATCATTGCCGACACCAAGTTCGAGTTCGGCATGATCGATGGTACGCTCACGCTGGCCGACGAGGTGCTCACGCCGGATTCGTCGCGTTTCTGGCCGGAGGATGCTTACGAGCCCGGCAAGAGCCAAGCGAGCTTCGACAAGCAGTTCGTGCGCGACTGGCTCGATGCCAACTGGGATCGTACGGGCGCGCGGCCACAACTCCCGGCCGACATCATCGAGGCGACCTCGAACAAGTACATCCAGGCCTACGAGCTCATCACCGGACAGCGCTTCGTTCCCGCAAATCTGTAGGTAAAGGCCCGCGTCCCCACGCCATCCGTTGTATCATAGGCACTTATCCATCACAGGCATTCGAAAGGCGATTGACGAATGACGCAGCGTAATTTCCAGAACGCACGCAACCAGGGCGATGGCCCCAAGGGCAAGTCGAGGAAGTCGGCTAGCTCGGCAAAGCTCAAGAGCAAGGCCGGCGCCTCGGTGTATGCCCCGACCAAGGAGGCCAAGGCCCAGCGTGCGAAGCAGGAGGCCAAGGCAAGGAAGAGCCAGCCGGCTGAGGCAAAGGCCAACGATCCCATCGAGCAGCAACGCCGTCGCGAGCGCGCCATGGTCTCGATGATGCGCGACCTTCCCGAATACAAGTTCTGGCGTCGCATCTGGTGGATTACCATGGGCCTTGCGTTCGTCATCATCGTGCTGACGTGGATTCCCAACATGCTCATCAACAGCGGCGCACTGAGCGCGGACTTCACCGAAACGGCAAGCTGGATCTCCACCATCGGCTTCATCTTCGCCCTCGTCGCCCTGGCGGTTGCCTTCTACATCGACCTGCGCAAGATCCGCAAGATCCAGAAGGCGCAGGAGGCCAAGGCACGCAACCTCACCAAGACGGAGCGTCGCGAGCTCGATGACGCCATTGCCGCGTCCATCGAGAGGGATCAGCAAAGGCGCGCCGAGCGCAAGGGCAAGATGCCCTGGAGCAAGAAGAAACCGGAAGCGGACTCCGGGGAAACCCCGGACGAGAGCTAACCAGGAGACGCAATGCTGCTTATCGCCAAATATGTCATTCCCGTCACGTCCCCGTACATCGAGGACGGCGCCGTTCTCGTACGGGACGACAAGATTCTCGACTTGGGCCCTGCATCCCAGCTCAAGGACAAGTATCCCGAGGAGGAAATTCGCGATTTCGGCCTCTCGGTCCTCATGCCCGGATTCGTCGACGTGCACACGCACCTCGGATATACGGCGCTGCGCGGCATGTTCGGCGACTTGCCCTATGCCGAGTGGAAACGCCAGGTGCTCCATACCGAGCCGTTCTTCACCGAGGAGGACTGGCTCGATTCGGCACGCATCGGCGCGCTCGAGGCCGTGGCAAGCGGCATCACGACCATCGCGGACATCTCCGCATCGGGCGTCTCGCGCATCCCCGCCTCCGAGATGGGCTTGCGCGCCCGCGTGTACTATGAGGTCCTGACCGCCCAGAAGGAGCATGCCGCGGATGCCGTGCGTGCGGGAGTGGAAAAGATCGAGCAGTGGAAGGACGAGTGCGGGAGCGACCTGCTCGACTTCGGCCTCGCCCCCGGCCCCGTGTACGGCTGTCATCCAAGCGTGTTCCAGGCTATCGCCGATGTCGCGATCGAGCGCGGGATTCCCGTGGCCATGCACCTTGCGGGAAGCCAGGAGGAGGCGGACTTCATTCGCTATGGCTCCTCGCCCTTTGGTGTTCACGTGAGCGAACACGAGCAGGGAAAGCTCGCCTCGGCCTATCCGCCCTGGTTGCCCGCGGGAACATCGCCCGTGAGCTACGTGAGCAACTGGGGCATACTCGACGTCCCCGGCATCCTCGCGATTCACTGCGTGCAGGTCGACGACAGGGACATCGGGATCTTGAGGGAAAAGGACGTGCACATCGGATATTGCCCACGCATAAACGCCAAGCTGGGCATGGGGTCGGCCCCTCTCGAGAAGTTCTGGGCCGCGGGTCTTACCATTGGCTTGGGCACCGACTCTCCCGCGGCGGTCGACACGACGGACATGATTGACGAGATGCGCATCGGGCTCATGATCACGCGTGCGACGAGCTCGGAGCGCTTCGTGCGGGCTTCCGCCAAGAACGCCCTGCGCATGGCGACGATCGGTTCGGCAAAGGCCCTGGGCATCGAGGATAAGACCGGCTCGCTCGAACCGGGCAAGCAGGCTGATATCATCGCCATCGACCTGCACAATTCGCACCAGAATCCCACGACTGACCCTGAGAGCGCCGTCATCTACACGGCAAATCAGGATAACGTCAAGATGACCATGGTTGCCGGGCGCATCCTCTATGACGACTTCGTCCACGTGTCGGGATGCGATCGCGACGCGATTGTCGATCGGGCGCGCGCCCTGCGCGTGCGCATACGCGAGGAGGTAAGCGACGAGGCCCTGCGCCGGTCGCTTATCGAGCACGCTTCGGAAGATAAGCAGGACCGCTACAACAGATAGGGTCGTCATGTCGAACAAGAACAAGTCATTCCAGAAGAACAAGCAGCAGAAGCTCGAGCAGGAGCTGGCGGCTCAGTACCGTCGCGAGCAGCGTGATCGTCGCACGAAGCTGCTCAAGACCATCGGCATCACCATCCTCTCGGTGCTCCTGATCATCTCGTTCTGCTTCCCGGCGTTCACGATGCTGTGGTAGGGGCATCGGGCAGGGGGAGTGGATTACGCCAATCTGGATGCCACCAGGCGATTGAGCGATACGTGTTCCTCGGCCGCTTCGAGGGCGAGGCGTCGATGCAGCTCTGGCGGGATACGCACGAGGAACTTGCCCGAATAATGACGGTCCCGAATGGGTATGGGAACGGGTTCGCCACGAGTTTGCATGTCTTCGATAACGTCACCTATGACTTTGCGGAGGCCCTCCAATGCCGCCGTCTGCGTGGGCTCGAGCCATGACATCGACGGCATTTCGGCGACGGTTGCCACGAACTCGCCGTCTTCATCCGACCAGAACACGCGATATGTGTATCGATCAGCTATTTCCATTCTTCCACTCACCCAGTTTCTCGATTGCATCCAAGACCTGTTTGACCTGATATGGCTTTACCTTTCCGCGGCTGTTCTGAATATTGATACGAGGGTCACCCGCCCACGGCTTTTCGTATATGCGATGCGAAGTTCCATTTTGCCGCGATCTTCCAAAATAATGGTCGCAAATCAGGCACAGGGTTGAAAACCTGACGTTGTTCGGACTACGGCGCATTTGTTCAAGGTACTTGATAATTCTACTCATATTATACCAATACTGATACTACTTTTGTGATGGTCTTACATGATTTCCAGAGGAATGGAACTCCCCGCTTCAGGCCACGGCGCGGCTTTGTCGTGCGGTCGTTCGAGCACGAAGGCCGCTTTGCGACATGAAAGCAAGCGCCCTGGCTTCACGTTGCGCTCGGAGCGCAGCACAATGCCGCGTCGATCGGCGAAGGCGACATCGAGTGCATAGCGCATGCCGATGGTGTGCACGCTCTTGCAAGGTATGAGCACGAGGATGCGACTCCCGTCACCCCAGTCCGCGGTCGTGTCGAGCAGCCCACGGGCACGCGCGAAGATGCTGGTGGCGAGAACAAAGCGCATATGCGGCGGATTGCTCATAACAGTTCTCCGGGTGTGTAGGGATCAACGGCGATGCTGCATTCGTGTTCGAGGAGAGCCGGAGCGCCCGCGATGGAAAGCGGCCATGGCGCGAAGCGGAAGGTGCAGCGATACGTCGCCATGCTCGCCAACACCATGTCGGCGTCTGCGCAGCTCACCTCAACGGACGATCCGTTCTTGGCGAAGTCCTTCTCCAAGGCTGCTTGAATGGTGTCGACGCGGACGCCGGCATCGTAGCCGTCCATGGGCGCACTTGCCGCATGGGCGAGGACGCGCTGGGGCGCGACGTGATCGAAGCGTGCGCACTCACCCGCGAAGACGAGCATGTCGATGACGATGACAAGCACGACGAGAATGATGGGAGCTACGATGGCAAGTTCGACGGCCATCTGTCCGTTTTCCCCGCATGCGAGTTTGCTCGCGGTTGCCATGGGTCACTCTCCCAGGGTTCCGAGGAAACCGGCCAGAGCTTCCTCGAGCCGCGCGTCGAGGTCTTCGGGGACGGGGAGAAAGAGGCTCCCGTCCTGGTTGCCCAACCCAAGCGAGGCAAGGGGAATCTCGGCTATCTCCAGGCCATGCTCGTCGAGGAACTCGGCGACTTCGGGAACAGTCTCGATATCGCGTACAAGGGCTCTCGTATCACCCATGTTGATCGCCCCGTACATTTGCGCCGCCTGCTTCATGGAGGAAAGCGTCTGTGTCGCACCGCTTTTGTCCCGTTCGAGGATGTGCGCGGTGTTGACGAGCACCGGTTTGTAGGTGGTGAGGTCCGCGGGCTCGAGGCCGGCGGACACGAGTGCGCCCTCGAATGCAGATGCGGCGGAGTCGGAAAGCGTCGTCCCGATGACGGGTATGGCACCAAGAACCTTGCGGAATCCCGCCTTGATGCCCTCGGTTCCATCCGAATAGGCGACAAGCATGCTCGACCAGGCGCCAAAGACGAGCTTGACGGGACCGGATGCGAGGCTTTCCTGCGGCACGAGCCCTTGCGCTATGCCGGATATGACGTTTCCCTGGTCACTTGCCTCGTCGGGTGCGAGCGTAGCTCCCGAGATGGCGATGCGTGCGGGCATGCGCGCGTCGTCATCGACAAAGGCGATGTCGCCTGCTTCGGCACCCGGAGCCGCCACGATGCAAATGCAGCCATAGCGTCCGGGCGGCTGGGGATCATAACGCGTGCCTGCGAGGGATTCGAGCGCTGCCGAGAGCAGGCTGCCAATCGATTCCTTTGCCTCCTGGAGAGCCTGCTTGGCCTGCTCTCCATCCGTGACGGCTTGGGCGTACTCGCGCGAGGCCTCCACGACGGCGAGATAGTGGTACTCGAAGCCGTTTTCGATAGACGTCGAGGCGCTCGGAACGCGACCGAGCGTGGTAGCGCTGAACTTGCAGACGGGGCAGCACTGGACGCCACCGCCATCGATGCTGCTGACCGCAGCGCGGCCGGCGGTGCTTCCCGCCCGGCATTGGGGACAGCTGTCGTAGGCGTGTAGATACAGGACGCCATCGTTGCTCGATACGGGATAGATGGCGTTGCCGTATAGCGAAGTCTCTCTGATTTGGGCCGTATTGCGCGCGAGCTGCACCAGATGGGGAATCTCCGCGCCCGAATCGCTCGTCTCGATGTAACCGCGGGAGACTTCGTCGCGGGCGTAGGCATAGAACTGCTTGCGGGCGACCGACTCGGCAACGGCTTCGGGTGACCCGGACGCATTTGCCCCGGGCTCTGCGGCGTAGCGCGCTTCGTAATAGGCTTTCGCGCGGGATAGGGCGACCGAGAAGCTCCACCGATCGGGTGACGAATAGTACGGGTTCTGGGCGCCCGATACGCTCGAGAGCTTGCCCGCACGTTCGTACATGCTCATGCCGTCGTTACCGCAGTCCGCACGCCATGCGCGCTCCTTGGCCGCATCTTCGCGCTCCTGCGCCTCCTTCTGCCGGGTGCTCGCCTCCTGGATTTCGGGTTCTCTGGACTCGATTTCGCCGGCCGCCTCCTTCACCTTGGCGTCATCGGGGACTGATATGTCGATGCCCCGCATAGGCGATGTGATGGCGATGCCGGCATAGGAAATGCCGCTTGCCGTAGCGTTAGCCTGCACTGCCTGGGCGGCGCGCACGGCGCAGACTGCCGGGAGCGCCTTTTGCGCGGCATCTAACCCCCTGATGGCCGTCTCGACGAATTTGTCGCGCGTCTGAAGGACCTTGGACCCTAGGGACGCGATTTCGGTTGCGGCGCCCTGGGCGCCGGGAATGAAAGCTGCCACGGCCGAGACCGCGTAGACGGTGAGGCCGAGTAGCGAGAAGGAGAGCGCCGTGGCATCGACGACCTGCCCGGCGGTCACGAACTCGGCCACCACATTGTCTGCTGCCAGTGCTCCGGCGTCAGCCACGTATTGGATCTGGCCTGATCGTGACCCTACGGTGATGCCCCTCGTGCATACGAATGCGAGCGCGCATACGACGAGGAGCGCCACTGCCGCGGCCGGCGTGGTGAATCCCCCTTCTGCCCGCATGAAGGGCATGCGAGTACTCATTGCCATGCTCCAATCCAGCTCGATGGGCTATAGCCCTGTTTGCCGACCCAATCGGGTATGGGCGAGCAATAGACGTCGACGCGCTGCACGATCGTTCCGTCATCTCCCATCTCGCTCGCGAGGCCGGCGAGTATGCCGAAAAACGGCAGGGGCTGGACGTGGTTTTCTATGATCACGTTTGCCGTTCCCTCCTGGGAGCGCGACCAGTTGATGGCCCAGTCGCCCCCGACGTGAAAGATGCCGATGCGCGGGATCGCCTCGAGACGGCGCTCGACGTAGGTGCACGTCGTCGCATCGTCGACCGTGCTCGTTGCGACGAGACGGCAGCCCTCGGTTGCCGCGGCGGTCATGATGCAGCGGTCGTAGAGCAGCACGGCGGGTTGCAGGAGCAAGCCGAACATGACGAGGAGCACGGGAAACAGCACCGCCGCCTCGATCGTCGACTGACCCGTCTCAGAAAAGGAGCGCATCGAATAACCCTCCTGCGGTGTCGATCGCGTGTGAGGCTCCGGCTTGCATGAGCGAGCTCAATCCACCCGACGCGATGAAACGCCAGATTGCCGCAAGTGCGCCCATGAGGGCGATGAACGCGAGGCCGACGACGAGATACTCGACTGACGCCTGCCCCTTTTCCCGTAGCTGCCCGCGCATCACAAGCCGTTGATTCCACTCGAGATCGCGTCCCACAGCTCGCTGATGCGTCCGCGAAACGCCGCGATTGCGACCATGGCGATGACGGCGAGGATTCCGACGAGAATGGCGTATTCGGTGGTACCCTGACCGCTTTCACGCAAGGTCTTGACCCTGGTCGTTGCCTTGACGTAGGCGCACAATGCGCGTTCTCTGATCTTCCTCATGATTCTCTCCTTGCTCTTGTTCTAGAAACCCGTCTGGACAAATTGGAGAAGCACCGGCCCCATGATCAGGATGAGCATGGCGGGCAGGATGCATGTTCCCGTCGGAATGAGAAGCTTTACGGGCGCCTTTGCAATCTGACGTTCGATCGCGGCGCGTCGACGTCGGCGAATGTCGACCGAAAATCGCTCCAGCATGTCGGCGAGGGGTGAGCCGTGATGAATGGCCTGCAGGGAGGTTTCGGAGAATCGCCTGAGTGCCCTTGAGTTGACGCGCACCGAGAGCGCCGTCAGGGCCTCCTTGCGTGACGTGATGCCGCTTTGCCATTCGAGATGCGCTTCTCGCAGGTGGCGGGCGAGAACGTTATCGAACTTGGTGCAGTACAGGTCGAGCGCCGCGTCGAAGGACAGACCCGAGCGCACGCCCATGGCGATGATGTCGGCCATTACGTCGAGCTGCTCGTCGCAGGCGCTGCGCAACTCGCGCGTCCGTCGCACATCGAGCATGGCGGGGGCGCGACGCGAGAGTACGTACGCCACGGCAATGCAGGGGACGAAAAGCCAAGGCGTGATGGCGTATGAGACGACGATACCCGCACCGCAAAACACGAGGAAACTCAAGGTCGGATCGCGCAGTATGTCCTCGATGCCAAGCGGTTGACGGGGGCGCACAAGAAGGTCAACACGTGTGCAGGCAAGTCGTACGCAGAAGTAAGCGCATATGCAGGCGAGCATGCATGAGGCGAGGCGGAGCAGGAAAGCGAGCATCTACACCGCCCCCTCGAGGTCGACCGTGAAGTCGATGGCGAGTGCGCGTCGCACGAGAAGTACGCCTGCCACCTCGAGCAGCATCGCAAGCGCGAAAAGACATATGCCGAGTGGCGAGCTCAGAAACTCCACGAGGTAGCCAGGCGAGAAGATCGAGAGAATGCCGAGCAACACGAAAGGGACGAGGGCGACGATGCGGCTTGAAAGACGCCCCTGTGCGGTCTTGGCGCGCAACTCCTCCTTGAGCTCGGCTGATTGCTGGAGTAGCGTCGACACGTTCTCGAGTATGCTCGTAAGACTGCCGCCAGACTGGTGCTGTATTTCCATCGCGACAGCCAGGTACGCGAACTCCGAGCCACCTGTTCGCGCACGCAGGTTCTCGAGCGCCTCATCGAAGCCCTGTCCGGCCTCCAGATCCCAGACCGTGCGCTTGAGCTCGCCGGCAAGCGGATCATCGCAGTTGTCGGCAGCATAGCGCAGCGCCATGACGAGCGAGGAACCCGACTCAAGCGCAATGCACAGTAGCCGCAAGACCTCGGGCATGCCCTTCTGCAATTCTTCGACGCGCTTTCTCTCGTGTGCCTTGCCAAGAACGGGAGCAAGCAATTTTGCCGAGGAGACGCGATCCTTTGCATTCTCGAGCAAAAGCTGCTTGTCGACATGCGCAAGCTTCGCGCCAGGCAGCGTGCTCATGACCAAGAGCATCGTCTTGTAGATGCAGGTAAAGGTCGCGATTAGGCTGCCAAGCAACAGCACCGCACTGATTGCACCCACTGTCTCACCTCCGCCTCGGTTGCCACGTTCATGTACGGAAGATCTTCGATCCACGAGGGGAGCTCGCCCCACTCGTAGCGCTGTGTCCGCCTGTCCCAACTCACGATTGGCACGAATCCCCGCCTCCCATGCGCATCGTTCTCGCCGTACATGGCAACTTGCGTGATGCGACGCTTGCCGCCCGAGAGGCGGTCTTGCTGCACGACGAGATCGAGTGCGGAGGCGATCTGCTCTTCGATGATTTCGGTGGGCAGGTCCATGCCGTAACGCACCATCATCACGAGACGGGGAATTACTTCGGAGGGGGAATTCGCATGAAGTGTCGTCAGGGAGCCATCGTGACCCGTGTTCATGGCTTGCAGCATGTCGAGAGCCTCTGCCCCGCGGCATTCTCCTACGACGATTCGGTCGGGTCGCATGCGCAGCGCATTGGTGACAAGCTCTCGAATGGTGACCGACCCGCGGCCCTCGGCATTGGCAAGACGTGCTTCGAGTCGGACGACGTGCGGATGCTGATCGAATCTGAGTTCGGCGCTGTCCTCGATTGTGATGACGCGCTCTTCGTGGGGGATAAGGCGCGATAGCGCGTTGAGCAGCGTTGTCTTGCCACCTCCGGTGCCTCCCGAGACGGCAATGTTCTTGCGAGCTCGCACGGCCCAGCTCAGCAGCTGTGCCATTTCGGGTGAGAGGGCGTCCATTTCGACAAGCTCGGCAAGCGTGAATGACTGCGCACGGAATTTGCGTATGGTGAGCGTGGTGCCGTTAATCGAAAGGGGAGGGATGACGACGTTGACGCGGTGGCCCTCGGGCAAACGCGCATTCACGATGGGGCACTGCTCGTCGACGCGCCGGCCGAGCGGGGAGACGATTCGGTCGATGACGAGGCGCAGTTGCTCTTCGGAGTCGTAGCGTTCGTCACAGCTGCAAATGATGCCATCGCGTTCGAAGAAGACGGAGCGGGGGCCATTGACCATGATTTCCGTGACGGAATCATCTTTGAGCATCTTCTCGATGGGACCGAGGCCAAGTACCATGTCGAGCGTGTGCTCGATGAGGGCCGAGCGGTCGATATCGCTCATTGGCGCAAAATCATGGGCACTGAGTATTTGTTCGATGGAAGCGGTGAGTTCGCGACGTGCCCGTTCGCGTCCCTGGCTCAGCAATCGGGCGATGCGCTCGCTCGGAATCTCGCGGTAGAGGAGCTCGCGCAGATGCGCACGTTCCTTTTCCGAGACGCCGCAACACGTTTCTTTCGTCATGGGTTGCGGGACCTGTCGTATGTAGTCGGCAAGCTTCATGTGAAAAACCGCCTCGTCTTCTTGCGCTCGATTGCGGGGAACTCGATACCGGTGCGGGGGAGGAGCTTGGTCAACAACAATTCGATATCGGGGATGGGAGCCGGCCCTTCCTCGACGAGTTCTTCGATGCGGCCCATGCCGACAAGTGCTTCGATTGTTGTCTTGCCATCTGCGAGGCGAAACAGCTCCTCGCAACCGAGCGAGTCTTCGATACGCTCGATCTCGCTATGGGACATGCCCGAGGCCCGATTGAGCACGAACGCGATGCGCGCCATCGGGATACCTAGGCGCTGGCAGAGTTCGAGGGCCTTGATGGCACCGTATGTCGATGCTCGACGCTGGTCCATGACAATCAGTACGAGGCTCGAATTGCACAGGAGCTCGCCTGTCAGTCCCGACCAGAACTGCCCGGTATCGGCAATGACGATGTCGTAGTTGTCGCGAATGTCGTTCGCGAGCCTTGCGACCGCTTCGGATATCTCCTCGGCGACTTCGGGCAAGACGGGTGCCTTGAAGAGGTCGAGACGTGCGGATATGGGTACCGGGATGCAGCTGGTCCCCTGAGCTAGCGATGAGAGCTTCACGTCGAGCCCCAACCAAAAGCCCATGTCCCCAAACTGCAGGTCACCTTCGACAAGCGCGGTCTTGATGCCTCGGGCGGCGGTCACATGTGCGATGATGAGCGCGATCGTGCTCTTTCCGACGCCCCCGCTGGCCGATACCAGCGTGACGAGCGGTGCGCGGCGCACGTTCCGCGCGGAATATGCCGTTTGCGAAGCGTTCATTCTAGCCTGCCTGACTTGCCGCGCTGTTGCCGGGCAGGACGAAGTGGATGGTTCCCTTTGCCGAGGCAGCGATGAGGTCGCTCACGCTCGAGGGTTTGACCGCGAGCGTGACCCAGGATATCTGCTTGTCCTTGGCATCTTCGGGAGTGCTCGTCTCGAGCACGAGTATGTGCTCGCCGAGCATCGTGATTTCGCCGGACGATGCCTCGACGTAGACGTCCACGACCGAGCCAGCCCGAATCGCACCACCCACTGCAAGCACGTCATCGGAGGCGACGCTTGCCGCCGCCAGGCCATCTGGTACGGTGATGCGCGACGATCCGTCGCCCACGCGTTCGAGTAGCACCGGCTCGTTTACGCGAATCTCGCTCTGCGCGACCATGCCCCCGAGTTCGTCGTAGCTTCGCGCCGCCTGCCCCTGGGGCAGGAGGTCCACGAGCCATTCCTGCGTGGTCGTGTTGGACTCGTCGATCGTACCGCCGATGGGAATCGTCTTGCTTGCCACCAGGACCTCGACGCGGTCTCCTCCATAAGCACGGATGGCGGACGCGCGGGCCATGGACGCTTCCGACTGGATTGTCGCCGTGTAGGCAAACACGCACAGAGCGGCGATGATGCCGCATGCCGTCGCGATGATTGCCTGTTTGCGCTGCTTGGTCATGTCGCCTCCAAGACCTTCGTATTGGAGGCATGACTATGCGACGAAAGGCACCGAGCCAGCTACCCCGAGAACCTATGGGTTTTCGGACCTGAATCGGACTGATTTCGGAATGATTTTGGAAACCCCTTGCCTACAGGTGGCGGATGATGTTGCGGAACTCTTCCTCGGCATCGCTCTTGGTCGCGGCGATGATGGTCTCGCCCGGATAGAGCACCGTATCGCCCGTGATCATCACGAACTCGTCATCGCGGATGACGGCGATGAGTTGCGTGTCATGCGAGAACGGGATATCCGCCACGCGCACGCCGTTGTGATGGCGCATCTTGGCGGGAAGCTTCGTCTCGACCATCACGATGTCGCCCTCGCGCAGCGAGAACACCATGCGCATGTCACCTACGATGGCCTCTTCCTCGACCATGCGCGCGATGAGCTCGGTCGATGAGACGGGCTCGATGCCCACCTCGTGGAAGATGCGGCCGTTCTTGGGGTTGTTGACGTTGGCGATGCAGCGCGGCACGTTGAACGCGGTCATGGCAATCTCGCAGGCTACGAGATTCGTCTCGTCGTGGCCCATGAGCGCGACGAAGAGGTCTGCGTCGTCGACGCCTGCATCGAGTTGCACGGCCGAGTCGGTGCCGTCGCCTTCGATGATGAGCACCTCGGGTGGAAGCGTGTCGGCAAGGTGGTCGATGGTCTCGCGGTCCTCCTCGATGATGGTGATGCGATGGTTTTGCTCGAGCATCATCGAGATGAGGTATTCCGCCGTAGTCGATCCGCCGCTAATGACGATGAACATGCGATCAGCTCCTGATGAAACGCGAGAGACGCCCGAAGTCCTCGCGAGCTACGCAGACGATGGCCACGTCGCCATCGTGCAAGATGGTGTCCAAGGTGGGTAGGATGGTCTCGTCGTCATGCTCGACGGCGACCACGCGCGCGTCGTAATCCTTCTCGAGCTCGCTGCACGACATGGTCACGTCATCTTCGAAGTTGAAGGCGAAGCGCACGAGCTCGTAGCTGCCAAAGGTGTCGATGTGATGACCATGGCCCGACTGGATCTTCGAGAATATCTCCTCGGCGACGAGCGTCGTGCCGCAGGCGAAGTCGATGCCGAGCTGCGCGTAGGTCTTTTCGCGGCGCGCCTCGTAGAGCCTGGAGATGACATGCGGCACCTCGTAGATGCGGCGGGCGACTTCGGCGATCATGAGGTTGGCGTTGTCGTTGCTCGTAACGGCTGCGATGACGTCGGCCTCGTCGATGCCCGCGTCCAGAAGTGCGCTTTCGTCAAAGCCGATGCCGCGCACGATGCGGCCGTTGAAGTCGCGCCCGAGGTTCTTGAACGAGTCGGCGTTGCGGTCGATGACCGAAACGTTGTGGCCATCTTCGGATAACAGGGTCGCAAGATGGCTTCCGACGCGACCGCAGCCCACGACGATGATGTTCATGACGCGTGCCCCCTCCGTTTACTGCGCGGTGATCACGTCACAGCCCATGTACGGACGCAGCGCTTCGGGAACCGTGATGGTGCCGTCGGCGTTCTGGTAGTTCTCGATGATGGCAGCCATCGTGCGCCCGACGGCCAAGCCGCTGCCGTCGGACGTGTGGGCAAAGCGCTTCCTGCCGTCCTCGTCGACGTACTTGATGTTGGCACGACGCGCCTGGAAATCACCGCAATTGCTGCAGCTCGAAATCTCCTTGTACGCGCCGTAGCTCGGCAGCCACACCTCGAGGTCGTAAGTCTGGCGAGCGGAAAAGCCGAGATCTCCCGTGCACAGGCTGATCACGCGATAGGGAAGACCCAGCTCTTGCAGGATCTTCTCGGCGCAGGCGGTCATGTCCTCGAGCTCGGCGTCGGACTTCTCCGGATTGGCGAAGCGCACCATCTCGACCTTGTCGAACTGGTGCACGCGGATGATGCCGCGCGTGTCGCGTCCGGCGCTGCCTGCCTCCTCGCGGAAGCACGGCGTGTAGGCGCAGTAGCGGATGGGCAGTTCGGAGCCGTCGAGCACCTCGTTGGCATGCAGGTTGGTGAGCATGACCTCGGCCGTGGGGATGAGGTAGAGTCCCTCGGTCGTCTTGAAGAGGTCCTCCTCGAACTTGGGCAGTTGGCCGGTGCCGGTGAGGGTCTCCTTGTTGGCGAGCGCGGGAACCCACCACTCGGTCGAGCCCCATTTGACGTGCTCGTTGAGCATGAAGTTGATGAGCGAGCGCTCCAGACGAGCGCCGGCGCCATGCAAGGCGTAGAAGCGCGCGTGGGCGAGCTTCACGCCACGCTCGAAGTCGATGATGCCAAGCTCGGGCCCCAGGTCCCAATGCGCCTTGGCCTCGAAATCGAACTCGCGCGGGGTGCCCCAGCGGCGCACCTCGGGGTTGTCGTCCTCGTCATCACCGACAGGCGTGTTGGGGCCAGGGATGTTGGGAATGGAATAGGTGAGACCGTTGAGCTCTTCCTCGATGGCCACGAGGGCGCCATCGAGGTTGTTGATCTCGTCGCCCACATCGCGCATGCGGATCTTGGCGTTTTCGGCCTCCTCGGCATTGCCTTCCTTGAGCATGGCGCCGATTTGCTTGGAGACGGCATTGCGCTCGGCCTTGAGGGATTCGACCTTCTGGATAATCTCGCGGCGCTCCGCGTCCAGCCGGCGAAACTCATCGTAATCCCATTTCGCGTGGCGGTTTTTCAACGCCTCCTCGATGACTTCGGGGTTCTCGCGAATGAAGCGAATGTCGAGCATTGTTCCTCCTATGCCTGGCGTGATGCGCCGTTCGAAATGTGATGCGAGCAAGTATACCTCTCACGGCGCGTTTTGCGGTACCATGCGACCCGTGACTTTTAGCTGGGAGATAGCGTGTTTGACGAATACTTCGCATACTTCGGCTTGACGGGCGGCGTCCTTCTCATCATCGGCGTCGGACTTCTGCTGTTTCTGCTGATCGCCATCATCCTCGAGCGACGCACGAAGCTGCTCTTTCCCGAACGCCAGAAGCCCAAGGCGGAATCTGATGACGATTTTCTGTCCTTTGACGATGACGAGGATGACGAGTGAGTCTACGGGTACACTTAGCCCGACCCGCACATGACCAACAGGACAAGGGAGCACGACATGATAAAGAAGCGTCTCATCGTATGCCTCGTTGCGGTGGCCATGTCCTGCACCTGCCTGTTTGCGTTTACGGCGTGCGGATCGTCCGATGCCAACGACCTCGTCGGCGAGTGGAAAATCAAGGATACGGACGTCACGGTCGTCTTCTCGGGCACGGAGTTCAAGCTCGTGGGCAACACCTTCGATTACACGGTCGATCCCGGGGCAAAGACCATCACCTATAAGTCGGGTGACGCGACGGGAAGCGCGAAGTACACCTTTAGCGACAATGGGCAGCAGCTCACGCTCGACGAGAGCGACGGTGCGGGAGGAACGAAGACCACCGTGTTCGACAAGGTGTCAAGTGACGGCAATGCCGAGCCGTCGGCCAATGGCGTGGCTGAAGACGACGCGCCTGCCGCTTCCGAATAGGCAGCCACTTTACATCTATTTTACGTATCTCCACTGCCGTCAAGCGCTACAATGTTCCAACGCTCGCAAGTGCGTCGCGTGGGCTTGGGCGGCATCATGTCCCGAACCTGGTCAGGTCCGGGAGGAAGCAGCCATAAGGGGCCTCTGGTGGGCGCCCAAGTCCATACGGCGCACTTGCTGTGTAAGTTAGGAAGCAATGGAAGTAATACAGTTTTTCATCGACCTGCTGCGCGATCCGCGCGGATTCATCGCGCAGTGGATCATCGAATTGGGGCCCGTCTGGGTCTACACGCCGCTGTTCCTCATCATCTTCGTCGAAACGGGTCTGGTCGTCACGCCGTTTCTCCCCGGCGACTCGCTGCTCTTCTGCGCGGGCATCTTCGCGGCCGACGGTGGCGGTCTCAACATCTTCGTGCTCATCATCCTCATGACGATCGCCGCAATCCTGGGCAACACCTCCAACTACTGGATCGGCCGCAAGGTGGGCCAGGCCGTCGTGGCGAGCGGCCGTGTCAAGGCGCTCACGCCCGAGCGCATCGCAAAGACGCAGGCCATGCTCGACAAGTACGGTTCAATCGCCGTGTTCCTCACGCGCTTCTTCCCGATCATCCGCACCTTCGCTCCGTTTCTGGCGGGCATGGGCGAGATGCATTTCGGGCGCTTCACGCTGTTCAACGTCCTGGGTGGCGTCACCTGGGTGTGCCTGTTCACGCTGCTGGGTTACTTCTTCGGCGGCGTGCCCTTCGTGCAGGACCACTTCGAGCTTGTCATCATCGGCATCGTGGTCATCTCGTTCATTCCCACCGTTGCCGGTCTCGTCAAGGCCAAGATGAGCGCGGGGAAGAAGAAGCGCCAGCAGGAGGAGATGGGCGAGTAAGGCATTTCGCCCCGTGGTTACCAGTGCATGACAGGATGCTAAACTGAGGCGCCGCGGGGTTAGAATCTCCGCAAGCTTATCGTTGAACGAAGGCAGGATTCATGGCTCTTTCGCTGTACCGCAAGTATCGTCCCGAGGTGTTTGCCGACGTCGTCGGGCAGGAGCATGTCGAGAAGACGCTCATCAACGCCATCTCGGAGGGCGCAGTCGCTCATGCGTACCTGTTCTGCGGGCCGCGCGGAACGGGCAAGACCACGTCGGCACGCCTGCTCGCCAAGGCGCTTTTGTGCGAGTCGGCCCAAAACGGACAGCCCGATGGCACCTGCCCGCAGTGCCTCGAGATTGCCCAGGGTACGCACCCCGATGTCTTCGAGCTTGACGCTGCGAGTCGCACGGGTGTCGACAACGTGCGCGAGGAGATCATCGGACGCGTGGGGTTTGCCCCGACGCGCGGCCGTTTCAAGGTCTATATCATCGACGAGGTGCATATGCTGTCGACGGCGGCGTTCAACGCGCTGCTCAAGACGCTCGAAGAGCCGCCCGAGCATGTCGTCTTCGTGCTGTGCACGACCGATCCGCATAAGGTTCCCGAGACCATCCAGTCCCGCTGCCAGCGCTTCGACTTCCGTCGCTTCTCCGTCGAGGAGATCGTGGGCTATCTCGAGCGTATCAGCAAGGGCGAGGGCTTCGAATACGAGCCCGAGGCGCTCGAGTTCATCGCCGCGAAGTCCGCCGGCGGCATGCGTGATGCCACCACGGCGCTCGAGCAGGTCGGCGTCTATACCGAAGGCAAGATCACGCTTGACGAGGCCACGCGCATGTTCGGTCAAATCGACATTGCGGCACTCTTCGAAATAGCAGGATACATCGCGCAACGCGATACGCCGTCGTGCTTCGTCTGGGTCAACGACCTCGTGGGACGCGGCGTCGATCTCTCGCAGTTCGCCCGCGACCTCGCGGCGCACCTGCGCAACCTTTACGTGACCGCCATCACGGGAGGCGAGAACGGCATCGTCGCCTGCACGGCCGCGCAGCTCGAGCGCTACAGGCAGCAGGCGGCCGAGTTCGGTGGCGTCGATCGCCTTGCCCGCGCGCTCGACATATGCGGTGCGCTCGTCGCCGAGCTGCGCAACTCGTCGGATGCGCGCTTGAGCGTCGAAATCGCCATGACGCGCCTTACCCGGCCCGATAGCGAGCTCACCCTCGAGGCCCTTGCAGAGCGCATCGAGGCTCTCGAACTGCTGCCTTCGATGGGAGCGGCGCCGCAGCCCGCTTTCGGGGCGACTCCATTTTCCGCTGTGGCAGACGAGGCCGAACTGGAACCCGTCGTTAGCCACGTTGCGAAGGAACCTCCCGTTGCGATGCCCGGTGACGATACGCCGCCATGGGAGGACGCTGCCCCAGCGACCGAGCCAGCGCCCGTGGCCGAACCCGAGCCGGCGCCTGCCGCCGGGTCCGCCGTCGCCTCTGCAGGCCAGCCTGAAATGTCCACCGAGCGTCTCCTGGCCGCCGTGCTCGCCGTGGTCAGACGCGAGGACGCGGCAACCGGCGCGTTGCTCTCGGGCGTATCGCTTGCCGAGGAGGACGGGCAATACCACCTGCTCTTTCCCACGGGTTCGGAGTTCCAGATGCGCGTCGTGAACGGACCTGACGCCAAGGCGCTCATCAACAAGGCCTTCGCCGAGGCCCTTGGTAACCCCGTGTCCTTCGATTGCCGCATCGGGTCATTTTCCGGCTTGTCCGCCCAGGCGGCTCCGTTGACGAGCGAGCCTCCCGTGAGCTTCGCGGACGACGCGCGGGTTGACGACAGCTATTTCGAGAGTCTGGTGGCCGAGCGTTCCACCGTTCCCGCCGACGAGATGCCCGCCGATTTCGCTGATGCCCTCTCCGCCTTCGGAGCAGGTGTTAAAGTACACGAGATAAATGACGAGGAATAAGGAGCCACGATGGCCAAAGGAATGAACCCGCAGGCAATGCTCAAGCAGGCCCAGAAGATGCAGGCCAAGATTCAGGCCGTGCAGGAGGAGGCTGCGCGCGAAACCGTCGAGGCGACGGCCGGCGGCGGCATGGTTACCGCGACCGTCTACGGCGACCTGCGCGTCAAGAGCATCGAAATCGATCCCGAGGCGCTTGACCCCGAGGACGTCGAGATGCTCCAGGACATGATCGTCGCCGCCGTCAACGAGGGCATCGCCAATGCCCAGGCGATGGTCGACGAGCGTATGGCCTCCGTGACGGGCGGCATGAACATACCGGGGCTCTTCTAGACGTTCATGAAGAAGGAAGCGTCAATCCAACATGCGCTCGAGGAGATCGAGCGCATGCCGGGCATCGGGCCCAAATCCGCGCAACGTATTCTCAACTGGCTCCTGACCAGTGATGACGAAGTCGCACTTGGCATCGCCGAGGCAATCGTCGACGTCAAGAAGGCAATTCACCTCTGTCCGCGCTGCCATAATTTCGCCGAAGGGGAGCTCTGCGCCATCTGCGCCGATCCGAGCCGCGAGAGCGAGACGATTTGCGTCGTCGCCGAGCCGCGTGATGTCGAGGCAATCGAGCGGACCGGCATCTACCAGGGCCTCTACCATGTTCTCGGTGGCGTCATCAATCCCATGGAGGGGTCGATGCCCGAGGACCTGCACATCTCTGACCTCATGGCGCGTCTGGGCAGCGAGCCCGTCGAAGAGGTTTTGGTCGCCACGAATCCTGACGTCGAGGGCGAGACGACGGCCAGTTACCTGGCCCGCATCATCAAGCCGCTCGGCATTCGCGTGACGCGTCTGGCGAGCGGCCTTCCCGTGGGAGGGGAGCTCGAGTACGCCGATGAGGTCACCCTCGGCCGCGCCATCGAGTCGCGCCGCGAGCTGTGAAATAAGAGCCCTTCAAATTTAAACCAGGCGAATACAACAGGCGATTGCGGGCATCTCGAGCAGACATGCGACGAGCGCGATGCGATCTTGCGAGGACTGTCTGAGCGCGCGATTTATGCGCGCGAGTCCCGCAGCGGCATCGCACGAGGCGCAGGTCGGGTGCGAGGGCAAGCCCGCAATCGCCTGTCGGATTCGCCCACCTGTCACGTTCCCGTTACCGGGCACTGCATCATGCTGGAGTATAATAGCCGCTTACATTGCAAATCCCTGCGCAGCACACATGCGCATGCTAGGCGAAAGAGCAACACGTGTCAGATTCAAGGGAATCCGAGGTCTTTCAGCACTTCGGCGCGTATAGCGGTTATGACCAAAGCTACTACAGCCACTTCAACGTCAAGCGCGGCTTGCGCAATGCAGATGGCACGGGCGTCGTCGCCGGCATCACCTCGATATCAAACGTGCACGGCTACCTCACGGACGAGGGCGTGCGCGTGCCCGACGAAGGTCGCCTGACCCTGCGTGGCTACGATATCGAGGATCTCGTCGACGCGGCCGCAGCAGAAGATCGCCCCGGTTACGAGGAACTCGCTTACCTGCTCATCGCGGGTGACTTGCCCAAGCGGGCCGAGCTCGACCGCTTCAATGCCGCCATCGACGGCTATCGCGATCTGCCCAACGGTTTCGTCAACAACCTCATCATGAACTATCCGTCCGAAAACGTCATGAACATGATGGCCCGCAGCGTGCTCATGCTCTATGCCGCCGATGGTGCGGACGAAATCGACGCCATCAACGAGCGTCACGAGGTCGAGGTCGCCGTCCAGCTCCTGAGTCGCCTTCCCCGCATCGCCGCCTTGTCCTACCTTGCGAGCCGGCAGCGCACCGTCGCGGGAAGCCCCATGTACATCAATCCGCCCAAGCCGGGGCTGTCGACCGCCGAGACCTTCCTCTACATGTTGCGCCACGACATGCAGTACACGGCCGAGGAGGCGCGCATGCTCGACATCATGCTCATGCTGCATGCAGAGCATGGCGGTGGCAACAACTCGACCTTCACCACACGCGTCCTCACCTCGAGTGGCACCGATGCGTATTCGGCCTATGCGGGCGGTATCTGCTCGCTCAAGGGCCCGCGCCATGGCGGGGCAAACATCAAGGTGGTCGATCAGCGTCGCGACCTCATGGAGCAGGTGCAGGATACGGGCGACGAGGGCCAGGTCGCCGATTATCTGCGTCGCGTCCTCAAGAAGGAGGCCTTCGACGGCAGCGGCCTTGTCTATGGCATGGGACATGCCGTCTACACGCTCAGCGACCCGCGTGCGGTTATCTGCAAGAAGTACGCGCGCGAGCTTGCCAGGGGTACGGAACATGAACGGGAGTTCGAGCTCATCGAAACCATTGAGCGTCTTACCCCCGAGCTATTCCGGGAGCTTCGGGGTTCGCGCAAGGCGATTTGCGCCAACATCGACATGTATTCCGGTCTCGTTTACATGATGCTCGGCATTCCCGAGGAGCTTTACACGCCTCTGTTTGCCACGGCGCGCATGGCCGGCTGGGCGGCGCATCGCTTTGAGGAGATCGTCGAGGGCAAGCGCATCATTCGCCCCGCATACAAGGCGGTGAACAGTTCCCGTTCGTATGTCCCCATGGACGAGCGCGAGCAAACGGTGCAGGAAGAGGTCGTTCAGGAGATCGACCAGGTGCAGGCGTTCTACAACGATTAGACGAAGATAAGACGACGAGAAGCAAAGGGGCGTGCTCGTATGGCAAAGGAACTGAAGATTGGCACGGCGGAGGAGCGAGAGGCTTTGGCCGAGCAGGCGCTTACAGACGAGGACATCGTCGATGCGCTCGCGCAGGAGATTGCCGGGTCGAGCAGGATCCGGCGTCAGAAAGCCGCATCGACCGTCGCGCTCATCGCCGACAAGGATGCCAGCGTGCTGTTGCCCTTTGCGGATGACATAGCGAGCGGCCTGACCAAGCCGGAGGCGCAGACGCGCTGGGAGGTGCTGCATGCCCTCGACCAGATGGGCAAGGCAGGCCAGCGTTACGATGAGGACGTGCTCGTCGCTGCGGAGGATTCCCTCTACGACGAGACCAACGGATTCGTGCGCGAGGCGGCCTTCCACTTCTTCTGCGGCTATGGCAGCGCATCGACCGACAACTCCGAGGAGGTCTGGACGCAGATCGACGAAGCGATCCAGTGCTACCACGGCAATCCCGAATTCACCGACATGCTCACGCAGCTTGTCGCCTTTGCCGAGGGAAACATCTCGCTTGCCACGAGCTCCGCGCTCGCCCAGCGCATGAAGTTCGATTCCGAGAACGCGTCGGGAACCCTGCGCATGCGTTCCGAGCAAATCGTCGCCGCCCACAAGAATCGTCTCGAACGGGAGAAGTAGCCTGCCGCAACGAGACAAATGTCGCCGGAGCACTTTTGTCTCATTCGCCGCGGGATGCCTCAGTGTTTTCGCACCTGCACGGGATGCAAGTCGAGCACCTCCGCGAGCCTGCTGGCATAGTAGCGGATGCCGCTTGGCGTGCCGCATTCCCCGGCGATGTTGAGGAGCAGTAGCTCGACGACGTCGCTGCGGTTCTTGAAGAGCATGTGGTATTTGCGCACGAGCAAGTCAAGGAATCCAATTGCCTGCACGTCGAGCGAGACGTGCACGTGACGCGTCGTCGTGAGCGCGGGATCCCCGATTTGCTCGATGATCCTGTCTGCCCGGATGCCGGCAAGACCGATGACAAAACTGTCATCGGGTTCTGCGATGTATATATGCTCCGAGAGGAAGATAATGGTCTCGACGAGCTGGCTCATGCTCGCAAAGGTCACCGTATCGTTCTTGAGTAGCGGAAGCATCGAGGCATAGACGTCCTTCCCGATGGTAAGCCGAATCGTCTCCTTGGGCTCCTCGCGCTGTGGTCTACCGGTCATCTAGTCACCCTGTTCTTTGGTATGGAACGCGGCTCATGCCGCGAAAATTATAGAGGACAAGGAGGTCAGCGCACAGGCAGAGGAGAAGCGCCCTTACAAGGAGGGGACTGGGCAAATGAATACTGCATGTGGCACGAGCGACGCGGTCGTTTTGACGACGCACGAGAGAAGCGGATACTTCACGTCGGTGCTTGGGGATGACATCGACCTGCGCTTCGATCCGCACCACGGGGGCACGCTCGATACCGTGCTCCACAACACGATCGCGGCAGGCGGTAGCCTCGCGATCATCGACGAGGCCTTCTTCGTCGATTCGGACGACATGGCCATGGGGCTTGAGAGCTTCTTCAGGGAGGAGAGCAATCCCGAACGCCTCAAGCTCATCATCGTATGCACGCATCGTGACGCAGGCGACGTGTTTCTCGCCTTCCTCGTCATGTATTGCGGCATCTACAACATCATCTACGGGAAGACCGGCATCGACGTGAGCATTGCCCTCGATAGGCTCATCAGGCGAGATAACACGCGCTTTGACGTGCTTCATCTTGCCGAGGCCGGGTGCTGGCGCGAGGCGAAACTCGCCAGGGAGCGTGCCGAGCTCGGGCTCGCCGACCATGACGAGACGTCCTACCAGGCCGCAGATGGCAAGGGCGACTTCAGGAAGGTCAGCCGCGATGTGCTCATCGATGTCAGGAACATACGACTCGTGAACATGCACATCGAACTGAGCGCCGTGTCTGCCTGAAGGAGGGGCTGTCGCGGGTGTCTCCTGGTCCAAATGAAACCATGGTTTGCAAAAATCCATAACTTGGCGAAATGATTCTTCCCTCCGATGAGAATCGGGGCGGGTACCCTGCCTTCTCGCAAGAGCTTTAGCGAGGAGGGAAGATGAGCATAGTCGTTCCACCTGCACCTTCGCACGAGAGCGCCTCGGCTGTGATGGCACGGCTCGCCCGGCTTTCGCAGGGCGGCCCTTCCGAGGAGAAAGGCGAGCAGGCGGCGCGTCGGCCGCACATGCTACTCGTCATGTCCTGCCTTTTGTGCGCCTGCGGCATATTCTTGCTCATCTGCACGCTTGCGGTCATGTGCATGCCCGATGCCCCATTGTCCCAGGTCGTCTTCCTCATCTGCGAAACGTTGTCTTGAGGGAGAGTGCACGGCCATGAACGACGAACTGAAGCTGGACCTCGATGCATCTTTCGATGCCGACGAGGATATGGAAGCCGATCCGGAGGCGGAGCCATGCACACGAACGCTTCCGGCCGGGCACGTCAAGCGCGACGAGCTCGTGTCGACCATGTTGCAGGATCGTAACGTCCTGCGTCTGATCACCGGTCCAGCCGGGTTTGGCAAGACGGAACTCGCGCATGAGTATGCCAGACGTCTCTTCTCTGCCGACGACGTCACCTGGATCGATGCCACGAGCCCCGACTTCTTGCTGATTCTCGACAAGGGCGACAACGCCTCTCTGAGGCGCGTTGCGGCGGCATCGGCCCTAGTCGTCCTCGACGGACTGCCCTGGTTGCATGAAGAACGCGCCCGCACCCTCTCGGAATGCATCGACGAGGTGCTGTTTGCCGGCATCGAGGTTATCGTGACCACGACGCCCTCGTGTGATTCCCTGAGCGCCCTGCAGACCGACCGTGTATCCATACACGCCGCCGATCTGCTTGTCTCCGAGCAGGAATGCGCGCCCTGCCAGGTGACCGAACAGGACGGGGGAAGCCGTGCGTTTGCCAGGAAACGCTGGAACGACGCGGGCAAGCGACTCTTCGGACGCGTGCCGTCGGTTATCTGGGGCGTCAACACGGAGGCGCAGCGGGACTGCCTCAAGGGCCTGTTCGCGGAGAAGCTGCCGCTTGACCTCATATGCGGCATGTTCGCCATGTTTCTGTTCGAAACGGGTGGCATGCGCGATCTCGAGGCGGCCGGCATCATGCTCAGGAGCGAGGACATCGCCCTCATCGTGCGCGACTATCCGGTCTTCGGCATCGACACGGTCTCGGGGGAGTTCAAGGTCGCGCGGTTCGAACTGGATGACCTCAAGCGGGCCATCATCGAGAACAAGCTCGAGCCGGTCGTGCTGGAGGGCAACCACGCGTTGTCCGAACGCGTGCTCGGCGCACTGTTCAGACGCGGTGATTTGCGCCGCGGGTCTGCCGTCATCGATGCCTTCTGCAACGACGAGCGCTGCGCGAGCTGGCTCGTCGAGCGCGGATGGGACTTTCTCGATGCAGGCGAGACGCATCTCGTGTCCACGCTGCTCGGCCGCTGTCCCGAGGCGATCTATGCGGGCAGCGGGGTGCTGCAGGCGATGCACGCCTGGGTTGCCGGGCTTTCGGGAGATGGCCGCGAGGCATGCCATATCGCCCGGCATGTCCTCGTCATGCGACAATCGGCGCAACGGCCGGACATCGCGCGCATCGCGGCTCGCATCGCCCTCGCGCAATTCGACGATAACGCCATCATCTCCACCGAGCGAAACGAGCTCGCGTCGGAAACCGCGCCAATCGACCCGATTGATTTCATCGCCTGCGTGCTGGATTCCTGTACGAACGTCGAGGTGGCTCGCGCGTTCCGATTGGATTGCTCGCAAGATGACGTCCGGTACGAGAAAACGCGACGGGCACCGGGAAAGCAACGCGCGCGGCAGCTCACCGCGCTGTTCACGGAGCACGCCGAGAGATTCGGGGATTCCAGGGCGTTCAGGGTTGCGTTGCACGTGCTGGCCCATGTCGACAGCACCGACTTGCACCATCTGGTCCGGGACCTGGGTTGCGATGCCGTGCTCAGGATGCGCAGGGGCGGTGTCACCAGCTTTTCCGATGCCGTGCTCGTGCGGGACATGTGGCAGGCGGGTTACTTCGGGCTTGTCGGACCCGTCATCGACCGTCGCGATGCCAGGGTCCTCGATGGAGCCGCCCATATGCTGGAGGCACTTGCGACCTGCTGTGGTTACGAGACCATCGCGATACCCTGGAATCTGCGCGACGCTTCCGCACATGGTGCCGCGCCGGTATCGAAGGTTACCGACGGTTCCAACATCGACGAAATGTACGTGCGTCTCTTCGGTGGTTTCGAGGTGACCATCGGCGACCGATTCCTCAGCGAGGGCAAATGGCGCAAGAAGGCCCGCGCGCTCTTCGCCCTGCTCGTGCTCAACCAGGGTCGGGACGTTCCGCGCGATGACCTGTTCAAGCAGATGTGGCCCGGTTTGCCGCGCGCCCATGCGCTCGATAACTTCTACACCGTCTGGGGCAATTGCATCTCGATTGTCGGAGAGGCGCCCTATCTGGAGCGCAATGGCGAGTACTGTCGCATCGACCCGCGCTTCGTGCGCTCCGATGTCGCCGAGTTCGAGCAGCTTACGCGGCATTTGCTTGCCTCCGATCACGATGCGGGGCACCTGCTCGACACCTATGCCAAGATCGAGGTCCTCTACCGCGGGAGCCTCATGCCGAGCGAGAAGAACGTGCGCGCCGTCAACGCGCAGCGTGACCGCTACCGCGCCCTCTATGTCGATGCCATGGTCGCCGCGACGGAGTGCGCCTTGCAGGCGCATGACATGCGCGTCGCCCTGTGGTTCGCGCGCAAGGCCATGGAGGAGGACCAGACGCGCGAGGACGTGTACCGCGTGCTCATGAAAGCGCAGATAGCATCGGGACAGCGGTGCCCGGCAATCAAGACCTACCTCTCGTGTCGTGACTACCTGCAAAGCTCGCTCGGCCTCGATCCCTCCATCGAGACGCGCGAGCTCTACAACGCGCTCGTCACCACCGATCCGGAGCTCCTGCGCCTGGAGACGGCGCTTGCGCAGAAGACGGTCTGATACGAAGGGACGACGCACGTATGGTGTGTGCCTTCTGTGGGCATGCAGATGTTCCCCACTCGTCAGGAAGGGGCGCCATTGCCCTGTGCTAAAGTAATGTGAACACCAATATCGTTTCAGGAAAATAAAGGCAGAATCATGGCAAACCTATTTTCTAAGATTCTCTCCGCCGGCGAAGGCAAGGAAATCAAGGCGTTTCGCAACAGGGTCGGCGAAGTCAATTACCTCGAAGACGAGATATCCCAACTCAGCGATGAGGAGCTTCGCGAGAAGACCATCGAGTTTCGCGAGCGCTACGCAGACGGCGAGTCACTCGAGGAATTGCTCCCGGAGGCATTTGCCGTCGTGCGCGAGGCGTCGGTGCGCACGTTGGGCCTGCGTCACTTCGACGTGCAGCTCATCGGCGGCATGGTCCTCAACGAGGGGCAGATCGCCGAGATGAAGACCGGCGAGGGCAAGACGCTCGTCTCGACGCTCGCGGGCTATCTCAACGCCATCCCCGGCGAGGGCGTGCACATCGTCACTGTCAACGATTACCTGGCCAAGCGCGATAGCGAATGGATGGGACAGGTCTACGAGTTCCTTGGTATGAGCGTCGGCCTCATCCAGAACGGCACCAAGACCGCCGTGCGCAAGGCCGCCTACGATGCGGACGTGACCTATGGTACCAATGCCGAGTTCGGCTTCGACTATCTGCGTGACAACATGGTCGTCAATCCCGATTCGCGCGTGCAGCGTGGTCACGCGTTCGCCATTGTCGACGAGGTCGACTCCATCCTCATCGACGAGGCGCGCACCCCGCTCATCATCTCGGGTGCCGGCTCGCAGTCGACGGACACCTACCGCAAGTTCGCCAATGCGGTCAAGCATCTCTCCAAGGACGTTGACTTCGAGATGGACGAGGCCAAGCGCACCATCGCCACGACCGACAGCGGCCTGCAGCATGTCGAGTCGCTGCTCGGCATAGAGGACATCTACTCGGACATCTCCGGACAGCTCTCCAATCACCTGCAGCAGGCGCTCAAGGCCCAGTTCCTGTTCCATCGCGACAAGGATTACATCGTCCAAAACGGCGAGGTCAAGATCGTCGACGAGTTCACGGGTCGCATCATGGAGGGTCGCCGTTATTCGGAGGGCCTGCACCAGGCCATCGAGGCCAAGGAAGGCGTGCTCGTGCGCGCGGAAAACCAGACGATGGCCACCATCACGCTGCAGAACTACTTCCGCCTATACGACAAGCTCTCGGGCATGACCGGTACGGCCAAGACCGAGGACGCCGAGTTCCGCGACATCTACAAGCTTCCCGTCGAGGTGATCCCGTCCAACCGGCCGGTCATTCGCGAGGAGCTGCCCGACCTCGTCTATCGTACGGTCGACGCCAAGTTCAACGCCGTGGCCGACGATGTCGCCGAGCGCCATGCGCGCCAGCAACCCTGCCTGGTCGGCACCATCTCCATCGAAAGCTCGGAACGGCTTTCCTCGCTGCTCTCCAAGCGTGGCATCAAGCATTCGGTGCTCAACGCGAAGTTCCACGAGCAGGAGGCAAACATCGTCGCGCAGGCCGGTCGCGCCGGGGCCGTCACCATCGCCACCAACATGGCCGGCCGTGGTACCGACATCCTGCTCGGTGGCAACCCCGAGTACCTCGCGCGCGACATTCTCGCGCAGCGCGGCATCGAGGAAGACGACATCACCGACGAGCAGTGGGAGGCCGCGCTCGCCGAGGCGAGGGAGATCTGCGCCGAGGAAGCGCGCATCGTGCGCGATGCTGGCGGTCTTGCCGTCATCGGTACCGAGCGTCACGAGTCACGACGCATCGACAACCAGCTCCGCGGCCGTTCCGGCCGTCAGGGCGACCCGGGATCCTCGCAGTTCTACCTCTCGCTCGAGGACGACCTCATGAGGCTCTTTGGCGGCGATCGCATGGACCGCATCAGCGGTCTCATGCAGCGCACCGAGATTGACGATGACATGCCCATCCAGGCCAAGATGGTCACCAAGGGCATCGAGAGCGCCCAGCGCCAGGTCGAGGCCATGCACTTCTCCTCCCGCAAGCACGTCCTCGAATACGACGACGTCATGGACAAGCAGCGCAAGACCATCTACGCCGAACGTAACGACATCCTCGACGGCAAGAGCTACGCCGAGCGCGTGCCCGAGCTCATCGTGGGCGCGGTCGAGGATGCCGTGCTCGAGTACTGCCCGGGTCATGACGTCTACGAGGACTGGGACATCGAGGGGCTCAACGCCTGGTTCAAGGAGCTCACGGGCATCGAGTTCGATCTTGACGAGCTCGATCATCGCGAGGAGACCAGTCGCATGGTCGACGTGGTCTCCGAAAAGGTGCTCGACATTTACGAGCACAAGAAGGACCAGATTCCGGAAGATGTCTTTGACCAGGTGCAGAACCAAGTCATGCTGCGCGTCATAGACACGCGTTGGATGTCGCATCTTTCCGAAATGGATTACCTGCGTGCCGGCATCGGCCTGCGCGCCGTCGGCCAGCGCGATCCGCTCGTCGAATACAAGGAGGAGGCGTACTCGGCGTTCAGCGCCCTTGTTGCGGCCATCTACGAGGACTTCATCCGCACGGTCCTGCGCCTGCAGGTCACCGTCAACCTCGAGCAACCCGAGCAGCTCGAGGACCAGGAGACGCTCAACAGCGTTTCGTATTCGGCGCCCGACGAGAACATTCCCGATGCGACGAGCAAGGTCGCCGGCAACGTGGCGCCCGCAACGCAGACGACGGCATCCGGGAGCATGGGCAACGCACGGCCCGTGCCCCGCACGGTCGTGAAGGACAAGGAAGATCCGTACGCCAACGTCGGACGTAACGACCCTTGTCCGTGCGGCAGCGGCAAGAAGTACAAGAAGTGCCACGGCGCAGCTCGATAGGATAGCGGGACATGGCGGACAATCACGCACAGGAGCTTGCGGCTCTGCGCGAGCGCATCGAGAAGATGGGCTCGTATCTGCATATCGACGACAAGCGTGGCCAGCTCGCCGAGCTCGAGGCGCAATCGGCACAGGCGGGGTTTTGGGATGACCAGGAGCACGCGCAGGGCATCATGAGCAAGGCCTCGGCCCTGCGTGACGAAATCGCCGAGTATGACAACGCCGTCTCGCTTCTCGAGGATGCCGAGACGGCCAATGAGCTTGCGATGGAGGGCGACGACGAGCTCGAGGGAGAGGTCATCGATTCGATACGCAAGCTCACGGCGGATGCCGACGCGCTCGAGCTTTCCTCGTGGTTCGATGACGAGCTTGATTCGGGCGATTGCATCGTGACGATCAACCCCGGCCAAGGCGGGCTCGAGGCGCAGGATTGGACCGAGATGCTCTTCCGCATGTACACGCGCTATGCAGAACGCAAGAACTGGAAGGTCACCGTCAACGATGCGCCTGCCGGCGAGGCCATCGGTCTTGACCGCGCGACCTTCACGGTGAGCGGCCATAACGCCTACGGCATGCTCAAGAGCGAGCAGGGCGTGCACCGTCTCGTGCGCATCAGTCCCACCGATGCCAAGAAACGTCGTCAGACCACCTTCGGCGGTGTCGAGGTCCTGCCCGTGCTGCCCGATGACATCGAGGTCGAAATCGACGAGGGCGACCTGCGCATTGACGTCTACCACTCCTCGGGCCACGGTGGCCAGGGCGTCAACACCACCGACTCCGCCGTGCGCATCACGCACCTACCCACGGGTATCGTCGTCACCTGCCAAAACGAGCGCTCGCAGCTCCAGAACAAGGCGACCGCCATGGGCATCCTGCGCTCCAAGCTCTATGAGCTCGAACAGGAGAAGCGCGCCAACGAGCTCGACGAGCTGCGCGGCCCCAAGCACGAGATCTCCTTCGGCAACCAGATTCGCAACTACGTGCTCTATCCCTACCAGATGGTGAAGGACCTGCGCAGTGGCGTCGAGACGGGCAACGTCGATGCCGTGTTCGATGGCGATATCGACGAGTTCGTCGTGGGCTATCACCAGTGGCGCGTCAGTGAGGCGGGCTAAAACATATCGCCGGTAATCCCCGATTTCTCGTCGCGATTGCAAGCGCAGCGGGTATCATGGGCTGTACCCCAAAAGTCGGCTGCGAGAAATCGAGGTCTTCGCGTGATTGAGGAATCCGTAGACAAGATCGAGGCGCGTGCGAACAACATGCGCAAAAACATCATCAAGATGCTTAAAGAGGCCGGTAGCGGTCATCCTGGCGGATCACTTTCCGCCGCGGACATCGTCGCCTCGCTCTATTTTGGCGGCGTGATGAACTATTCCGAAGCCGATCCGCAGCATCCCGAACGCGATTACTTCATTCTCTCGAAGGGCCATGCGGCGCCCGTGCTCTACGCCGCGCTTGCCGAGCTTGGTTATGTTCCCGAAGACGAACTGCTTACGTTGCGCAAGCTGCACAGCCGTTTGCAGGGTCACCCCGATTCCAAGAAGCTTCCCGGTGTCGAGGTCTCGACCGGATCGCTTGGCCAGGGGCTCTCGATTGCCGCGGGCGTCGCGCTCGGCGTGCGCATTGACCAGCAACGCGACGGCGGCCCCAAGCGCCGCGTCTTCACGCTGCTCGGCGACGGCGAAATCGAGGAGGGGCAGGTCTGGGAAGCGGCCATGTTCGCCGCCCACTACCATCTCGACAATCTCGTTGCCATCGTCGACAACAACAACCTGCAGATTGACGGCGACGTTCGTGACGTAGCCGGTCTCGATAACATCAGCTCGAAGTTCAAGTCCTTCGGCTGGCAGACGATCGAGGTGGATGGTCATGACGTTGGCGCCGTCGTCACCGCACTCAAGACGGCGACGCTCCTTGACGGTTCGCCCGTGTGCATCGTCGCCCACACCGTCAAGGGCAAGGGCGTTTCCTTCATGGAAAACCAGGCAGGATGGCACGGCAAGGCTCCCAACGAGGAGCAGGCCAAAGAGGCGCTTGCCGAGCTCGAGGGAGGGGAGTAGCCATGGCGCAGTCCATCGCGACCCGTGAGGGCTATGGCGAGACGCTCGTCGAGCTCGTCAAGGAGGGCCATGACATCATGGCCGTCGAGGCCGACCTGTCCGGGTCCACCACCACCAAGAAGCTCCAGGACTACGATTCCTCCCGTCTCGTCAACGTCGGCATCGCCGAGCAAAACATGATCGGCGTCGCGGCCGGCCTCTCGCTTGCGGGCAAGACCGTCTTCACCGGCAGCTTCGCAGCTTTCGGCACGGGGCGCTGCTACGACCAGATTCGCAATACCGTTTGCTACGCGAGCCTCGACGTAAAAGTCGCTCCCACACATGCGGGCATCACTGTCGGGCCAGACGGCGGCAGCCACCAGATGCTCGAGGATGTCAGCCTCATGCGCGGGTTGCCGGGCATGAACGTGCTCATTCCTGCCGATTACTGGGCTGCCAAGCAGGCGGTGCGCATCGCCGCGACCATGCCCGGCCCCTTCTACATCCGCCTTGGCCGTGCCAAGGTTCCCACCGTGTACGACGAGCATACCGTGCTCGAGCTCGGGAAGTCCTACGTGCTGCGAGAGGGTGACGACGTCACGCTGGTCGCCGGTGGCATCGAGGTCGCCCAGGCGCTCATCGCCGCCGACCAGCTCGCTGCCGAGGGCATCTCGGCCGAGGTCATCGACGTGTTCAGCGTCAAGCCCTTCGACAAGCCCACGTTGCTTGCGAGCATCGAGAAGACCGGCTGCGTCGTCACCTGCGAGGAGCATTCAACCGTGGGCGGTCTTGGATCGGCGGTTGCCGACATCATCGGGGAGAACCACCCCGTGCCACTCGAGCGCGTCGGCGTGCGCGACATGTTCGGCACGAGCGGCGAGCCCGACGAGTTGCTTGCAGAGTACGGTCTGGACGCCGCCGGCATCGCCGCCAAGGCGCGCGCCGCCATCGCCCGCAAGTAACTGGGGCAAGTGGGACAAGGGGAAAAATGTGTCACGGGGTCTGACCCCCTGACACATCGTGAGCGTGGGCGGCGTGCATACGTGAACGCTTTGTGGTGTTCGGAATATCTTATTGGGTCTTTCGCGAGGGTGGGATAGAATACTTAGTCGATTAAGCTGAATGAGATCGGAGTTCAAAAGTGGCAATATTCGGCAAATCGTCGCGTGGTGCCCACGCAGCGGGCGGTCGCTCGTCAAAGCCGCGAGGCAAGGCGACGCGCGTGCCCCAGGTAGACGAACAGCAGCCATCAGGCGATGCACGCAGAACCAGGCAGATGGATGCCCGTCTTCCGCGTGTCGACGCGGAAAGCAACATCGACGTACGTCGTAACGTCGGCGGTAGCGGTGGACGCCAGCGCTCTGCCGGCCAGACGGGGCAGCAATCGCCCCTCTCCACATCGTCCATGCCCGCGGCGACCGAGGCCGTCGGCTCCTATGCCGACCTCGCCCTCGACGAGAACGCGAAGCAGAACCTCGGGCCGGTCGTCATATCGCTGCGCAACGTCACCAAGGTCTACCCGGCCCAACCCAACAGGCCAGCACTCGCCAACATCACGCTCGACATCCGTTCGGGCGAGTTCCTCTTTCTCGTCGGCCATTCCGGATCGGGCAAGTCGACCTTCATTCGCATGCTCAACCGCGAGATCGTGCCCACGAGTGGCGAGCTCGTCGTCGCGGGGGAGAACCTGCGCACCATCAAGAGCTGGCGCATCCCGTACCTGCGTCGCAGCGTCGGCTGCGTGTTCCAGGACTTCAAGCTCCTGCCCAACAAGACGGCGTTCGAGAACGTCGCCTTCGCACTCGAGGTAATCGGCAAGTCACGTCACGTCATCCGCACGCAGGTGCCCGAGGTGCTCCGCCTCGTTGGTCTCGAGGATAAGATGGACAAGCTTCCCGATCAGCTTTCCGGCGGTGAGCAGCAGCGCGTTTCGATTGCGCGCTCCATCGTCAACCGACCGCCGATTCTCATTTGCGACGAGCCGACCGGCAATCTCGATCCCCAGACCTCCCTGGGCATCATGCGTCTGCTCGAGCGCATCAACCGCACGGGCACGACGATTCTCGTTGCCACGCATGACCGCGAGATGGTCGACCAGATGCGTCGTCGCGTGCTCGCACTCGAAAACGGCACACTCGTCCGCGATCAGAAGAAGGGAGTGTACGGCTACGATGTCTAAGATTCTCTACTTCCTCAAAGAGTCCGTCGTCAGCTCGCGCCGCAACCTGGGCACGACCATCGGCGGTATCGTCACCATCTTCCTGTCGCTCCTCATGATTGGCGTGACCATCATCATCTCGATCATGATCGGCAACCTCGCCTCGTCGTTCGAGGACGAGGTCAACGTTCGTCTCTACATCGCCGACGAGGCGACCGACGAGCAGATAGCGAGTCTCGACAACTACCTCAAGACCCTCGAGAACGACACGGGTAACGTCGCGTCGGTCGATTTCCGCAACAAGGACCAGGTCCTGGAGGACTTCCAGCGCCAGACCGCGAACAACCCCGATATCGTGAACCAGCTCGATGGTAACCCGCTGCCGCGCACGTATGTCATCACGCTGCGCGATACGCACAAGGTCCAGGACACGGTGAGTGCGATTCTCGGGAACGAGGCGTTCACCGCGATCGCGGACAATCCCGACGATCCGTCCGATTCCATCAAGTATGGTCAGGGCACCGTCGAGCGCCTCTTTGCCGTCACCAACGTCATTCGCTACGCATGCATCGTGGCGGTCGTGCTCCTCGTGTTCATCTCGCTCGTCTTCCTCAACAACACGATTCGCCTCGCGATTCTCGCCCGCAGACGCGAGATCTCGATCATGCGGCTCGTGGGCGCGACCAACGGTTTCATTCGCGGGCCGTTCGTCACGGAAGGCGCGCTGCAGGCACTCGTGGGCGCCGTGTTCGCGATCATCGTGCTCTCGATCGTGCGCGTGACGGTCTTCCCCGCGCTCGAGAACATGGTGAGCTTCCTGCCGCTGTCCGTTGATCCGGGCGTGTATTCGGCCATCTACCTGGTGCTCATCATCGCCGGCGTGTGCATCGGCATGCTGGGTTCGGCCATCGCCATGCGTCGTTACCTCAAGGTCTAGATGCCGCGGGCGTTCGAGGACATTCCGCGCGACGTTCCCGCGCTCCGGCAGGCGCAACTCATATCCGAGCAGGCGGTTGCCGCGGGTTTCGAATGGGAAAGCGTCGAGCAGGTCTGGGATAAGGTGCGCGAGGAGGTCGGCGAGTTCGAAAGCGCCGAGCCCGGCAGTGCAAACCAGGCCGAGGAGTTTGGCGACGTGCTGTTCTCGCTCGTCAACGTCGCTCGCAAGGAGGGGATCGACGCTGAGGACGCGCTCCTGCGCACCTGCGACAAGTTCCGGAGCCGCTGGTCCGTGATGGAGCAACTTGCCGCGCAGGAAAACGCAATGTCGCTGCAGGATGCGACGACGGCGCAGCTCGTCGGACTCTGGAAACGGGCGAAGGCCGTTCTGGCGGCTGCCGATACCGAGCTCGAATAGGGTTTGCATGGACGCAAAGACGGACAAGAAGCCGCAGGGAGCCAAGAAGCGCAAGCCGTCACGGCGTGCGGGAGCCCCCAAGGCGAAGAAGGAGAGGCGCAAGCGTTCGTGGCGCGTGCCCGTCATCGTCGCGTGCATCGTGCTCCTCGCGGTCATCATCCTGTATCCGGTCGGGCGTGACTACTACCAGACGATGCGCACGCAGCAGCGGCTCCAGGCCCAGCTCGACGCCGTTACCGAGCGCAACGAGGCGGTCCAGGCCGAAAACGATGCCCTGCAGACCGAGGAGGGGGTCGAGAACCAGGCACGCTCCGACCTAGGCTGGGTGAGGGAAGGGGAGAGTTCGGCCGTCGTCACGAACGAGCAGGGCACGGTCGACAACACGTCGAGGCTCCCCGAACATCTCGACGAGAAGAGCATCACGGCTCCGCAAACCTGGTACTACACCATTCTTGATACGATATTCTTTGTTCACGAATAAGCTCGTGCAGTGATAGCATTATGGGCCCGCACGTGGGGGCGTGGCGGAACTGGCAGACGCAGCGGACTTAAAATCCGCCGGCCTTTGGTCATCAGGGTTCGAATCCCTGCGCCCCCACCAACAATCTTCGCAGGTCAGCGCATATATCTCGCTGTTCTCAATTATCATTGAATCATATAAAGGAAACGCGGAAATACACGCAAATACACGCGAATATGCGGGTGTTCTTGCCAGTTCTTGCCACCCTGTTTTATTGGCTGACCTGCGGTTAATAACCGCTCGCGTGCCGAAATCTTGCCACCTATCATAAACCGGCAATAAACGAAGTGAGGGAATCGGCCACGCGAAGTGCCGCTTCGATGCTGAATTCGATGTAGTTGCTCCCGCGCGTGGTTCCGTCGGAATGTCCCATCGCCCCCTGTACAGCCGAGTCCTGGGTGCCAGCTTCCATGTGCCACGTTGACCAGATCGTGCGCATGTCGCCGATGCGAACGTAGGGAACCTCGTTCCTCTCGCACCATTTGCGCCAGTTGTTCGTGATGGTAGTGGGGGATGCGAAGTAATCTGCCGTGTATGGCTCTCCTTCGACATGCTTGATTCTGCTCGGATATAGGGGGCCTGTGCCCTCGCAGAGCGCAAGGAGAGGTTCTGCAAAAGGAGCACCAACGGCCACGAACCGCCGCCTGTAGCCGTTCTTGGTATCCTTCAAATCCTTCTTGCCGCCAACCATAGTCAGGGCAGCGCAGACTTCAACGAGTGCATATACATTGCCGTTTCTCTCGTAGCGCACCACGCGCTCCTTGAGCATGCCCCATGCCTCCTCAGGCGATAGTCCTCCGCCGACGCAGCATAACCGGATGGCGGCGGCAGGTGCTTCAAGGGTGCGTTCTATCCATTGGCTGGCATCCGATGCGAGCAGACCCGTCTTCTTACGTCTTGTGAGGGGCGCGGTTTTCGTGTTGCGACTCACGGGGCATACATCCAGCAGCCCCTCAACCACTGCCATGTTGCAGATCTTGCGGAGTAGGCGCTTGGCATAGGCTTGCACGGAGGGTGCGTCGATACTGTCGATAATCCTTTGGATAACCTTCGGCGTGGTATCTCCGACCATGAGATCACCCATGACCGATTTGAGTTCTGTTCTCCATAGGCGTTTGTAATCATAGACCGTATGAGCTTGTAGCTTTGAGAACGTGGGAACCACGATGGTGTCCCAGAATACCGACCACTTCATGTCCTCAAGCTCATTCTCGGTGTCTTGCTGGATCAAGAGCTCAACCTTTATCTTCGCGAGCTCTAGTTCCGCGTCTTTGTCGGTGCCCCTGATTCTTCTGGAATGAGGTTTTCCCTCGTTATCTGTCCAGTATATTCTGTGGCGGTCTTCGGCTTCATGCCTGATGTGGCCAAACGTTGAACGGCTCATGATAGAATCACCGTGCCTTCCGAGAAATCGGTTGGTTTAACTGAGAGCCCCGGTCTAGGGTTGCCGCCCTGTGATGACCGGGGTTTCTTATATTTACTGTTGATCACCTTCGCTCTCTCCCGCGCCGAGATTATCTGCGGACATGTATGTATAGGACAGGTCTTCGATGCCTGGGTACATTAGCGGGCGTTCGTTGAGCTCTGGCCTTATAACGCGTTGGGCCCTTGCTGCCATTTCACAGACGTCTGTGTGTGTCATGCTGGTGTCATCAATTTCCCGCGCCTTCTTTTTTAAACTCTTTTTTATGTTCTGGAACTTGTCGGAATGCTCCTTGCAGGTCTTCTGTGGCTTGCCGCCACCAGGCTCGCGCTTTCGGTTGATAGCCTTCCCACAGACGGCGCAGATGCCGGGAAACTGATGTTTCTTAAGCTCGGCGAATGCCAGCCACAATCTGTCCGCCTCTGTACTTGGTTCGAACAGCGGCTTGCCATCGTAAATGCCGATGTAGATAGGGGTGACATGCGCGTTGATAATGAGCTGACCCGCCACGTTGCACGCCCATTTTTCGCTTTCTTCACTATCTTCACCTTCATAGAAAAAGGTGAAAGTCTGGTAGCCATCGTCTTCATATATCGCTCTCGAAGCTCCTACTATTTTGTCTACAGGGTTAAGCGGGTTGCGATAGTCCTTCGGGATTTTCAGATCACCCACCAGAGGTTGCTCATTGCATTGTCTTGCGTAGGGCAGCACCACTTTGTACGTGTAATAATCACCGTAGCGCGTCTCTTCTAAATCAATGTCCCAGAATGCTTCTTTGCGGCGTCCGATGCTTATGAATGAATCTATGTCTTCAAAACAGCCGTTACCATTGCCATAGGCAATGAGACAAATCGTCCGATACAGGCACTCACTGAGAGCCGTGTCTCGAGAGTCTTTTCGTAAGCCTGGCGATTCGAGATTTGCGAACGAAACGAGGTTCGCGCTCTTTATTGTGTCGTCGCCCACTTCTTCCTCCAAAAACAGGATACCTATTGGTAAATGGTAAGTTACCACGAAAAACAGAATACTTCAAGGTATTATGTTTCGAGTATTTTGGCTCTGCATTTTGCTTGAAAGGAGCATGAGATGAAGCTGAGATTTCAAGAAGAGCGCGAGCGACTCGGACTGTCAAAGTCAGAGGTCGCGCGCCGGACTGGGTCGATGCACCCGTCCAGCATCTATCAGATCGAGAAGGGGTATCGCAAGCCTGGCTACAAGCAGCGCGATCTTCTCACGAAAGTCATGATTGCCGCTGGCTGGGATGGTGAAGGGGATTTGTTCGAGGAGATTGAGGGAGCTGAAGACGATGCAGGCAACATGTAAAGAAGCGCGGCTCTCCCGCCAAGAAGCAGCCGCGCTCATGTCCATACAGGACGAGAACATTATACCAGCCACGACTTACGAAGACGAAGTATCGAAGATGCTGGATGGGGCTTTTCCGCCCGTCGGAACCAGCGACGATGCAGCGGCGTTAATCGGCGTGAAGCCTGCTGCCATGCGCGAATTCTGCCGTCAGGGAAAGATTCACGCTTTCAAGGCCGGAGCGGTATGGCGAATCCCTCGCCCGGCCCTGTTGAGGTTCATGCTTGGGGGTGCTCACGGTGAATAGGCAGGCAAACTCTGTTTGGGGCGTGAACGAATACGCGAGGCAGAAGGGTCTGGATCCAGACATGCTTCGTCGTGATTTCAGGTTGGAGGACGGAGACTGGTACGGCACCCCTTGCGTCCGAATGCCCTGGTTGAACTCTGACGGCTCTGTGTTTCGTTGGCGGATCAGACTTGCTTCAGACAACGATGGGAACAAGCAAGAACGCTGGGGTGAGATTGGAGAGGGCTATGAGGGAGAGCCCGGTCTTGTTACGGGTGGCTATTCAAATGCTCTGATTCCCCTCTACGGGGCGCATCTCATCGACTGGGGTAAGGCGAATTCCGTCATTCTCGTCGAGGGCGAATCTGATGTCCAAGCGCTCCATGAGCTTGGAATCGAGGCGGTGGGCATCCCCGGGGCCTCGACGCTCTCGGAGACGCAAGCCACGTTTCTTAAGGCCATTGCCGACGTGGATGTATATGTCCATGACGAAAAGGATGGCGGAGCGACGGTTTTGCTCGAAAAGGTGCGTGATCTGCTTCCCGATGCGAAGGTGTTCTCGGTTGCCGACGATGCGAGAGGCGTCAAGGATCCATGCGATCTCATGGCGTTTGGGCACGAGGAGGCTCGCGAGGCCCTTGGGCGAGCCATTGCTCAGGTTCAGCCGATCGCAGAATATGGCACGCCACCGCGCGAAGATGCGGCCCTAGCCTCGCAACACGTCGGGCAGGCCGTGGTGCCTGCGCTGGTATTGCAGAATGGAAACCGCCCTAAGAACTCGTACAAGAATCTCAGGGAGGTTCTTGAGAAGGACTCTCGTTTGCGGGGGCGCTTTCGCCACGATGAGTTCAGCGGAAGGATTATGATCTTCGATGGGAATGAAGCTCTAAGACCATATAGTATCGACAACGATGGCCCGCGCCTCTACATGTACCTTGATGAGGAGTACGGATTCGCCAACCTTAAATCGGAGCTGGTCAACAACGCCCTCAAGGTCATCGCCCAGGAGCACTCATACAACCGGGTCACCGATTGGTACGAGAGCCTTCCGGAATGGGACGGGAAAGACCGCATCTCGACGCTCTTCCATGACCTGCTTGGGGCCGATGACAACGAGCTCAACAATGCGCTCTCCCACTTATTTATGAGGGCCATTGTTGCTCGCACGCATCGTCCTGGAACCAAGTACGATTATTGCATCGTCTTCAAGTCGCAGCAGGGTATCGGCAAGCAGAAGTTCGGCCACATGATCGCCCCGCTAGATTCGTATTTCTCGATTACGTCAATCGGCAACAAGGATGATTACATGCTCCTGCAGACCGGTGTGGTCGGCGAGTTCGAGGAATTGGCAGCCATGAGCGCAAGGCGCGCCAGCCGCGAGGCGGTCAAGAGCTTCATCACAAGAGACAATGACAAGTACCGAGCACCGTATGGGCGCGGCGTGGAGGATCATCCAAGGCATTGCGTGTTCTATGGCTCAACCAACGAGAGCGCATTTCTCAGCGACATCACGGGCGAGCGCCGGTTTCCGGTAGTCGAATGCGGCTTGCATCTCCCGACGAGGGCACAGCAGTGGATTCCCGGTGACGAGTCCTGGGAACTCGACAAAGCGCAGCTCCACGCCCAGGCACACAAGGAGTGGGCCGAAGATATGGACGCTCCACTCGTCCTGCCTCCCAAGCTCGAAGAGCAAATGCGACTGGCGCAAGGCAAGTTCACGATTCCCGATGACCGGATAGGCCCCATCGAGGACTATCTAGAAAAGGGGGCCGTCCTTAACCATGGCGAGGTCTTCGCATGCGTACCGATGATCTGCAATGAAGCTCTGCACATGGAACCGAGAGAATACAGCGGCAAGCGCTCGGTTTCCAACGAGATAGTCAACATTCTCACCAACCAGCTTGGCTGCGAGCCCTGTGGTACCAGGAGCTTCGAGGGCTACGGCAAGCAAAAGGGCTTCCTCTACCACGCTCCCAGGTAGGACATGGCTCTCTCGCGCATGGGGCTGGTGGTTTGGTTCCTGGCTAGTTGTGGCATTGAGGTTGTGATGACCTTGGAGCATGACATCTTCGGCAACTAGCAACTAACTATTTGCAGGAAAGGAATAAACAAGGTGAGAGGGCAAAGAGTGGTTAATAAAGTTCAGGACAAGTTGATTGCTGGTTACGCATGACATGCCGCTTGAAATTTCTCATCAAGGTTCCTTGATAACTGAACACTAGCGCAAAGGTTCTGGGGAATTGGCAAAAGAAAAAGGGAGGGCCGAAGCCCTCCCCAACAACTGGCGACATAGGATGGATGCCTACATGCAGGCGTTGAACGCTCCCCTGTGGCACCTGAGAAGCGCACTGTGCTCCGCGACTATGCCGATGCTGATGATGTCGAACCTGACAAGGCCCTCCGCATCTTCGTGCTCCGCGAGGTAACCCAGCGCGATCTCCTCGAACCTCCTCTGGTTGCGACGCGACGTGTCCTCTGCGGGCAGATGGCCGTACCCGGCCACCACCTCGACGAAGGCGACCGCGCCGCCATCGTCGCAGATGACGTCGATCGTCCCGGCGGCGCACTCCCAGTTGCTCTCCAGGATGTCGCAGCCTGTGGACTCCAGGTAGCGGATGGCGGCATTCCTCGCCTTTCTCCTGGTGACCGGATCGTCCGCCGTTCCCGCCGTCCTCGTGATCGTCTCTTCCATCGTGCTTCTCCTTTCGGTAGGTGACTGGGCGGAGGGCGCGGGCCCTGGGCAACGATCGGGAATGCCGCGGCCCGTGTCCTCCTTTAGAACCCAGACACCAGAGGCGCTGGTGCAGACGGAGGCGGACTGGCGATGAATCGTGCGGTGGCGACCGGGAATGGCTTTTCGAACCTTGACAACCGAATACGAGGCGTGGCGAGACCTGGACGCGAGCATGGGAACAGCGGGCAAGCCGGTGGGATGCTAGGGCACCCACGTTCCCATCTGCGCGAAGCTCCCCCGACGCGAAGGCGAGAATCACGTTGCAAGGCATGGCATGACCCTCGGGGCAATCCCCTTCGGGTTTCCCCATGACGTAAGGGGGGAGTATATATATCTTATCTAGAGTGATTAGGAGTATTGGAAGTACCCGCGAGGATCATCCCCCGGTTTTGCGGGGTCGATAACTTTCCAGGAGTACCCGGCCAGTAACCATGTAGTAAACCGGTAGTAGGTGGGATGTAAAAAGTGCATGCATGTGGGTCATTCCCCACATGATGCCGGACATCCAGAACTTTCATGCATGGCCTCATGCTATGCGGCCATGCCGGGTGCACGTGCGGCATGCCCATTTCGTTCCTGCCGTGCCATCGGAGAGAGGGGGTATTCACTCCGCAAAGCGAAGCCAGCCGCAGTTTTCCTATAGAGCGCGTGCTTGCATCTTACGCACTGATGTCTAGTTTTCCTTCTTAACGGAACCGCGATTACCGACGTTCGCCTTTGTAGTCGATTCGGGGATTCATGTAGTAGTCGAGCATCGGCGAGCTTGCCTCCAGATCAAGCTCGCCATCGCTTGTGTAGAATCTATATCCTACGTTGTCGCGCAACAGTAGCGTGTCGAATTCCGCATGGCTTTTCCATGCCTCCACAGCCTCGGCATAACTTTCGTCTGTCTTGTAGGCGCGAAACCCGAACCCCGGAGCCTCGATGATATCGAACCATATTCCGTCTGGCTCCGTTGCGTAGGTTGCGCTCGCGAAGCCGGAAGCTCCACTCGTCGCCGTTTCCAAGAGGAGTTTGGAACAGCGGGCGTCTAGCAGTTTCTCTCTCCTAGACAATGCGAAATCGTTGGCTTCTTGTGTAATTTCATCCATGCGTTCCTTTACGGCTCCGTCAGGCGTCAGCTTCTCCGTTCTTGACCTTTCGTCGGGATATCCAACTTGTAGCGCGAGCAGGTAGCCGTCCTTGTCATAGTCGCACGTGAGCACGGGACAGTCGATTCTCGAGGCGAGCATGTCGGCGGTCAGCTGATCTTCTGCGACGTACGACATGTACAATATGTCTGCTGAGCTGGTGCCCTCTCCCCAATCTTGCACACGCTTTATCTCGACAAACTGGCCTTCATCGGAATAGGCGATGGAACCGTCCGGATAGCTGTCGAACAGCTCCTCCTGAAGCGCGACGAAGTCCTCGATAGCGGCTTTCCGCTGAGAAGCCGAATCACCAGCACAACCTGTGAGCACGAGCGCAAGGACAACCGACATCATTACGACGCCTACGACATGTGGCAGCGGGAACGCATCGACCTCGTTCTTCATCAGACGCCTCATTTGTACGTCGCGCTCGACACGAGCGATTCGAAGTCTGCGTAGGAGGCCCTGTCTGGATTCGCGCCGAAGTCCATGTACTGGAACACGTGCATGATCCCACCGCCTAGGTGGAGAAACGCGGTCATCCTCGCTGGGACGTTCGTTCCCTGCACCGGATACGTGCCGCTCCCGGTCACCTTCCAGTACTCGCTTCCGCCCAGGCTCACTCTCTCCACCTTCTCGTCAGTGCAGCCGTCTAGGTAAGAGGACACTATTTCCCGGAAATCATCTGCCGTGGTCTCGTTCATCTCGGGCATGTCCTCTCCAGCTCCGTAGGCGATCCCCGCCATCTTGGAGCTATCCTTCGGTGAGGCTTTCCAGCGGATAAACTGCCGCTCCTGGATGAAATCCTTTTGCGTCCATCCCGTCGGGAGCGAGAAGCTCACATCGTACTCATCGTCCGTGAACCGCGAGGAGCCCGGAGATTGGGTGAGCGAGTCGCCCTTGTTCGTGTTCGAGGATTTCGAGCGATACGCTCCGGTGGCATGATCGTACGTGTAATTCTGGGCGATATGGGCACTTGGGGACAGGTAGTAGAACCAGCCGCAGTAGACGGCGACGAGGGAGAATGTGACGATGGCGACGATATACGACACGCCCCGCCTCGGATGTCCCGAGTCGTGGGCTTTCTTGAGGTTTCGATTCCAATACCATCCGAAGACGATACTCGAAACCGCATAGTTCAGAAAAGATATGGCCCTGCTTGACTTGATGATGGGCTTTTCCGTGAAATACGACCTGTAGAAAACAGTCGCGTAGACGATGACGATCACCGCCTGGATCACCGATGCGATGAAGAGGCCGAATGCTGCAAGGACTAAACTCCATACAAGATAGTTGGTCAGCAGTCCCAAAAAGGAAAAGCCGGGCGCTGGCTTCCAGTCCTTTATCACGGGCAGGTTATCGGGAAGCGGCCCCCATTCGTCTCGCGTGCGGGATTGCATTGCCTCCGTCCACTGCTTTCCGTCCCACCAGCGCTCCTTCTCAGGATCGTCCGGATCGGGATACCAGCCCATGCGCTTTTTTGATTGGGAATCCTCGTGCTGCGCTTCGTCCATGCTTGGCGACCTCCGTCTGATAGAGCTTCAGCGGATGCCAGTACGTGAACACGACGAAGGGCACCCACCCTATGTCGCCAAACATTTACACGTCGTGAAAGTACACAAGTGTTGGACAGATGCCCTTCGGCATATGTACTTTCACAGCGCGGCTTGAGATCCGCGTAAATGTTTGGCAGGGCCAGTTTAACATCTGGCGCTTGATTGATATATGCAGGATGTCGAGGCGATGTGACATTCTCGGCATGTGGGGTTACAGCATGTTGAGGGCTTGGTGATGGGTGAGGTCTATGAGCTTGGTACATGCCAATGACTTGCGCTGTGTTTTCAGGCATCTTGTCGGGTAATATATGGAGTGTATGACATTGCGTGCGCGTGCTCGTATCTGCACGTTGGAGGTCGGCATTCCGGGGGAGTTCTTGCCAGAACTTGCCGGAAGCTCTAAGTAAGTGCTGGTAGGGGCATTTGCTCAGCGGACTTAAAATCCGCCGGCCTTTGGTCATCAGGGTTCGAATCCCTGCGCCCCTACCAAATCGCATTCATATGCGCTGCGCAAAGATATACAATGTCTAACCAAGAGGAATGCACGACCAAGGGGGAACAATGGCTTTATTTGGCAACTCTCCGACCGCCCACAGGCTGCCGGAATACCGCGTCGCGGCACTCGCATCGCTTGATCTCGAGGAGCACATGAAGGACAACCCGCTCGTTCTTGACCGTCCCGGTCATATCGAGTGGATGGTCACCGAGGACGAGGACGGTTACCTTACCGCTCACGGTGCCATCAGGGTTCCCGTCAACATCGTTTTCGCTCCCGCTACCGAAGAGGGTGCCGATCCGGAAATCGAGCGCGTCATCGTCAATGGCAAGCGCAAGTTCGATCGTCGTGTCGAAGAAGAGGAGCTGCACGACAAGAACTACGGCCTCGACGTCAAGAAGGCGCAAAGCGAGAGCTTCATGCGCTATCGCAAGAACATCAAGGGCTAGCCAGGAGATACGGCGCAAGGCGTCTTCTCGTCGTAGCGGGGGTATGCGCAACATCATGGTCAATCATATCTTCGAGAAGTTCCTAAACGAAAAGACGGCGAGCTTCGATAGCTACATGGCCGAGTTTTTCGGAGAGGGCACTCATCCGGACATGTGGCGCTATCTCTACGGGCCGCTTTCCGAGTTCTCGAACAACGCCGGCAAGCGCCACCGTCCGCTCATCTGCATGCTCGCATGCAGGGCCGTCGGGGGTGATGATCAGATGGCGCGCGCCGCCGGCGCGGCCATCGAGCATTTTCACACGGCCGCCCTCATCCACGATGATATTGCCGACGAGTCCCAGCTCCGGCGTGGCAAGCCATGCCTTCACCATCAGATCGGCGAGGGCCTTGCCATCAACGCGGGCGACCTCGCGCTGTCGCTTGTCACGGGAACGGTGCTCGTGGACGACTCGCTTTCGGACGCGGTCAAGCTGCGCGTGCTTAAGGAGCTCGTCGACATGACCACGCGCACGATCGAGGGTCAGGCGCTCGATATCGGCTGGGCGCGCGACGAGCGCTTCGACATCACCGTCGAGGACTACCTGACCATGGCGGCGCACAAGACCGCCTTCTACTCGGGGGGTGTCCCGCTCGCCGTCGGCGCCATCATCGGCGGGGGCAGCGAGGAGCAAATCGAGACGCTTCGTGCATACGGCATGTCGACCGGCCTGGCGTTCCAGATCCAGGACGACCTGCTCAACCTCGTCGGGACCGAAGAGGCAACGCGCAAGGATTTTCGTGGCGACATCACCGAGGGCAAGCGCACACTTGTCGTCGTGCATGCCCTCGAGCATGCACAGGGCAACGCGCACGACGAGCTCATCGACATCCTCTCCTCGAAGGAGACCGATCCGGAGTCTCTCGAACGTGCCGTGCAGATCATGCGGGAGGCAGGGTCGATCGACTTTGCCCGTTCGTACGCCATCAAGCTCGCGCATGACCATCAGCACGATGTCGAGGCGGTTCTTCCCGCGACTCCCATGCGCAAGCTGCTCGTCTCGATGGGCGATTTCTTCGTGAGCCGGCTAAGCTGAGGCACGCATGAGGACCATTGGCCGAAACGATTGCGGCGCCGCCGTCGAGGATGTCCAACGACGCCTGCGCGTCATGGGCTACGAACTTGCCGTTGACGGCGAGTACCTTCAGCGTACCTGCGATGCGGTCAGGATGTTCCGTCAGTCGGAGGGACTTCCCCCGGGCGATTTCGTTGACGAGCGCACCTGGTCCGCCCTCGTCGACGCGAGCTTCTCGCTTGGCGACCGTATGCTCTACCTGCGCATGCCGCACTTTCACGGCGCGGACGTGCGTTCGCTGCAAAAGATTCTCGAGGTGCTCGGTTTCGTCGTCGGCAGGTCCGACGGCATCTTCGGCGCGCATACCGAGCGCGCCCTGCGCGACTTCCAGCTGAGCGTGGGCATCGTGGACGATGGCATCGCGGGCAACACTACCTACGACGCAATCGAGCGGTTGCGCCATGCATGGGAGGGCAAGGAGCCCACGAGTGTCGAGAGCGCCCAGATGGGCTTTGCGCGCGCGGCCGAAGCACTCGAGAAAATGGAGGCGTGCTTTTACGGCCTTGACGAGATCGGACGTGGCGTCGCCTCGCGTGTGGCCAACCTTGCACGCGCGACTTCGGAGGACGCTCATGTCATGAGCGCCGATGCGCTCGAAGCATTTCCGCCTTCCAACATGCTCATGGTGGGCATCAGCTCCGATAGGGTCGACGGGCAAGACGGCATCCCGCTCATCGAGTTCTCCAATGACCTCATGTTCGCGCGCCGCATCAACATCGCATTATCTGCCGCCAAGACAACGCCACGCCGCGTCATCATCGAAGTGCCCGCCCGGGGTCATTCCGACGAGACGGGTGACGTGGTCGGCGAACGCTGGGAGCAGCATCTCGCCGTCCTTCTTCTCGACGCCTTCTGTCTTTCCTTCTGATGGTCGTCTTCTCGTCTTGCGCTGACGCATCTGACGAGGCCATTCCAACATGCTTTTACGGCCACGCCTCAAGATATTGTGTTCCATGCGTGCGGTTTAGACAGATATGTGCGTGGGTGTTACCATAGTTGTCCAACGAGCTAAGGCAAATCGTCTGTTCTGGCGTGCGAATGCGAACGGGCAGTTAGGATTTTTAATTATGCATATCTCCATAAAGCGCAAGGCGGCTGTTGGCTTCGTGCTGTCCGCGGCCCTTGCCGTCACGCTCTTCCCCGCAAGCGCGGGTGCCGTTACGGCTGCGCAGAAGCAATCGGAGGTCCAAAGCGTTTCGGCGCAGCTCGACTCCCTCAATTACGAGCTGAGCCTGGCGGTGGACGACTACAACAAGGCAAACCGCGATCACGACCGCGCTGTCGCCGAGGCCGAGGAATGCCAGCAACGTATCGAAGATGCCCAGGCCAAGATCAATTCGCTGCAGACGCGCATCGAGACGCGCGCCACGTCGATGTACCGTTCGGGCTCGATGACTTACCTCGACGTCCTCATGGGTGTGGGCTCCTTTGACGACTTCGCGACCGTGTGGGACACCCTCAACACCCTGAACGCCGAGGACGCGGACCTCGTCGTGAGCAGCAAGCAGGCAAAGGCCGAGCTCGATGCTGCCAAGGCAGATCTCGACGCCAAGCAGACCGAGGCCCAGCAGCAGCTCGAGATCGCCGAGTCCTACAAGAGCGAGATCGAGTCAAAGACCGCCCAGTATGAGTCAATCTACAACGGCCTGAGCGCGGAATATCAGGAGCTTCTCGCCCAGGAGCAGGCGGCGCAGGCGCCGGCTGGGGCCGGCCGGGGCAGGCGACG
>OGRN01000123.1_pt1 | contig 72531 bp, 65 predicted proteins | sample 1553401 | NCBI WGS metagenome assembly OGRN01 (sample SAMEA2580096, study PRJEB22360) | human gut metagenome | biome: human gut; feature: human-associated habitat; material: faeces | place: Denmark | collected 2008/2010 | reverse complement strand
GCTTTGAGTTGTATACCATGTCCTTACACTACTGTTTACCATGTTTCTCTTGACATGATATCCGCCCCTACCGTGCACTTATATTACTTTGAGCAAAGCAAAACAATTCATCGGTCTTGGTTTACGCCGAACTGTCTTCCTTTACGCAAGGGAGTCGAAGTAAAATTTATATTGCGATAAAAAAGCAAGGACCGCCGGAGCGATCCTTGCTTTTTTATTTTTCTTTGAGCAGTTTTGCGAGCTCGTCCATAAATGTATTGATATCCTTGAACTGTCTATAGACGGAGGCGAAGCGGACATATGCGACTTCGTCGATGCTCTTGAGCTTCTCCATCGCGAGCTCACCGATATAGACGGTAGTCACCTCGCGGTCGAGTGAATTCTGGAGCACAGCCTCAATCTCGCTGACTGCTTTTTCGAGCTGTTCCATATAGACCGGGCGCTTTTCGCACGCTTTGAGCATGCTGTTGAAAAGCTTGTTTCTGTCAAAAACCTCGCGCGATTTGTCCTTTTTGACGACGACTATCGGCACGGTCTCGATTATCTCATAGGTCGTAAAACGCTTGCCGCAGCTGATACATTCGCGGCGGCGGCGTATTCTCTCGCCCTCGTCGGTAGGACGCGAGTCGATGACCTTGCTCTCTTCAAAACCACAGAACGGACACTTCAAAGCTATCACTCCATCTTACTTATTTTTTTGGACTTTCAGGCCGCACAAGAACCTAAAGAAGTTATTGCTGTCAAGAATATACTTTGATACAAGATAACTCACAATATAGCTCACAGCGAACATTATCAATACTATTAACGCGGGAGCCGTGATATGGGCTTTTGTGACTATTAACCAACGCAAGCCGGTTATCAAAAACGCGTTGAGCAGATAGTACTGGAGAGAATATTTTCCGCTCGTCATCAGCTGATTCTTTATGAATTTCGGCATTTTCACCAAAGAGAAGAACGAGGCGAAGAAAGCCGAAGCCGAAAGCGCGGATATATATATTCCGGCAACAGAATACACTTTGTCGGCATAGATTCTCAGCGGAATGAATGACAGACAGAACACCGCTGCGCTCACTGTCAGGATAACGATACGCTTGTCTTTTATCTTTCCGAAATCGCAGCCCTTGAGCATCATGCCGATGATAAAATATGTAAGATAATACATAACGCTCTTCAGGCAGCATATCTCCGGCAAGTCGAACAGCGCCGAGACAATAACGCAGACCGCTATAATCGGCAGACCGAGAAGTCTGTTCTTTTTCAGTATAACCCAGAAAAGCGGCGCGATAACCGAAATTACGAACAGAGTGTAGAGGAACCAATAGCCGCCAGCCGAAGTTCCCTGCAGGAAGAGCTGAAAAATTGCAGACTTGATATCCATGCTCCTGTTGACAAGGCTTCCGCCGACAACTCTGAGAAGCAGCGCAGCGGCATCGAAGACGATATACGGCACGAGTATTCTCTTCACGCGGGCAAGAAGATATCCGCCGTAATTGCCCTTATACGAACACAAAAAGCCGGATATCATAAAGAACAACGGCATCTGATAAGAATCCACAAATCTTTTGAGAATATTGCACCACGCAACTTCCTCAAGATTCACCGGATACACTATCACCGAATGACATATAAGCACCGAGATGATAGCGACACCTTTGAGTATGTCAATAAGATCGATATGCTTCTTGGCTTCCACGCGCACTGCCCCTTTGCCGAATTTCTATATTTTATTATCGCACAAAGTCAAACTTGTTGTCAATATAATCTTTCGAGCATATGCATCGAATCGGTCAGCTGATCTATGCGCTCGAAGCCCGAGCGGTAGAGCTCGATAACGCAGTCGCCGGAATATCCGGTTTCTTTCATGAGCGAAAAGAGGGCGGCGAAATCGAATTTTCCGTCAAACGGCGGCATGCACTTGTGATTTTCGTCGTGATCACTCAGATGTATGTGGCAGATATTATCGGAAAACTCCCTGAAAAATTCTATCGGGTCGACTCCGGCGAGGTACGCCTGCTTGATGTCGAGCACCATATGAAAATTCGCACCGAGGCGCGCTTTCAGTTCATTCATAAGCTCCGGCGTCTGCCCGTTATGATGGACAACATTTTCCTGGGCGAGAATTATCCCATGTTCCTGCGCGTCGCGGACGAGCAAGCTAAGACGCTCGGCGTATTCGTCCGTGCTGATATTCACCGGCAGCTTTGCGCCGTGGAGCACGACTATTTTCGCACCTATCGCAGATGCGGCGGCATAATATTTTTTGTAAAACTCCCTGTAATCGTCGAAGCGGCGTTCATACTGGCTGAAGAGGATATACCCCTCGGCGAACGAGGTAAACGGATGTATCGAGCGGATGCGGATGCCGCTGTCAGAGGCTATAGACGAAATGCGGCGGAGAAAATCCGGCTCCAATTCCGACGGCGAGTTAAAAAACACCTCGGTAACTTTTGCTCCCGCTTCGGCGACACAGCGCAGAGCCTCTTCGGTCGCCGCGGGATAAAAGCAAGCGGTGGATATTCCGACGGACATTCGTTTTCCTCTCCTTTCCTCAAAAGTAAAAATCTTTGCATTGCGAAAAATCGCACTCCGGGTTAGAATCAAACAAACGGAGGTGAAGATATGCGCGGCATAAAAGAAAAAATCGCAGAAAATTTAAGCTACATAAATCCCGTTTCGCGCAGGATGCTGCTCGGCGCGGTCATTATTTTTGAGCTGCTCTTCACTCTCGCCGTCTGCGCGCTGCTGCTCGCGGGGCGCGGATTCGACTACTGGAGATGCATATATCTCGCAAAGGACGCGATAGACTGCATCCGCCCGAGCATGGGAGTCATGCTCTTCGGCTCGCTGATAATGCAGGCTATCGACCCCAAGGGTGAAAATCAGGATTAGTATTACACTTAATATATATATGATATCACAAAAAAGCGCCGAATACAATTAAATTCGGCGCTTTTTGGCGCGTCTGCATATGGACATTTACTAAAAAAGTATGATATACTTTTAAAAGCGTTTTTATTTTTGCGCTTCGGAGGGAATATGACAAGGGACAAGCTAATCAAAAAAATTGCGACATGGATAATGATGGCGATAATGCTTTCGGTCTTTTTGCTGGATATAATCTGCGTTGCGATGTGCAACAGATATCAGAATAAATTTGAAATCACCCCGGCGCAGTTTTCGTCGGACGGCACGGCGGACAGGATACATTTTCTCAACACCTATAACTCCGACGCAATACTCATAGAATCAAACGGAAAATTCGCGCTCATCGACTCCGGCGAAGGCGACCACAATCCGCGCAGGAAGCTCAGCTACAACGGCAGCGAAGAGGCTGTTATAAAATATCTGAAAAAGGCTGCCGGCGACGCAGAGGGCAAAGTAACGCTTGAATTTGCGCTCGGCACGCACAATCACTACGACCATGTCGGCACATTTGAGGCGATAGCCAACGACCCGGATATCACGGTAAAGACATTCTACATAAAGCCCGTCAACCGCGAGATTGCCCACGAATACGAATACAACGGCTGGGGCATCGAAACAACATACGCAGACACGGTAAAGGCGTTTCAGAACAGGGGCACAGTTGTTACTTCCGAGATACCGAGCGAGCCGTTCAAATTCGGCGACTTCACGCTTACTTTCTACAATACAGCACTCGATGACGCGCGGCTTCACGGGCAGGGCGAAAACGCCGAATCCGTCGGAACGATGGTCGAAAAGGGCAAAAAAAGCGCATTCCTCGCCGCGGACATAACGAGAACCACCGGACTCGAGGGCTTACTTCTGCCGCAGCTTCATAAGGTGGATCTGCTCAAGGTCGGACACCACGGCTACTACGGCTCGACCTCGTGGAAATTCGCAAAGGGACTTTCGCCGAAGATAGCGATAATCACAAACAGGCTCGGGAAGATATATCCCGATGTCAAATGGACGCTGACGATGGTGAGCCACAGCGCGATTTTCGCAACGGTTGACGAAAACGGAATTATAGCGGAGTTCACGGACGACAACGAGATAAAGCTTTCGAATCACGCGCAGGATTAAAAAAATATCAAAAGCAGGAGTCCCACGGCTCCTGCTTTTTTTATGCTCCGATTCTTTTGACTCCGCGCACGGCATCGGGAGAATTGCTCTCATCCATCTCCGGGAGCTGATTCCAATAGCGTTTGGGCATGAAGTTCATGCGGCATCGGGGATTATACCGCGCCTCGATAGCTACCGTATCATAGAAATGCTTCCACAGCGCGCGGAAATACAGCTCCTCGTCCCCCGCCTGCGGCTGCTCGAAGCCGTCTAACGGGATAATCATTTTCTGCCTGTTATGCCAGACGAGCGCCTGCGAATGGGTCTTGTCATATATGAGAAACGATTCGTTCGGATATCTGTCGCAGAAATGCGGCGCGAGCAGAGGCAGGACGGAATTTTTCGGCTCTATAATTGAAGTGAGGGTATTATCCTCGCTGATGCTGAAACGGACAAAGCCGGTATATTTATGGCTCTCCTGCTTGAGGGCGCGGACGGCTTTCGTCAGGCGCGAAACGGTGTCGTCGGCGAGCATACGCATGACACCCGCGCCGTAGTGCATCGCCATATGCACAAAATCGTTGATGAGCGTTCCCCTGTCCTCGACGCAGGTCAGGTACCCGAGCCGCACGGCATTCCAGACATCGGCGCTGACATTTTTGAGCCCGCGGCGAACTCTGTCCGCCTTTTGCGGGTCGGTGTCAACGGTTTTGCACGCGAAGAGAGTCGGCACGAACTCATCCTCCGCGACTATAGAGCACGGCAGTTCGCGGCTCTCAAAGCTCTCAAAAACAGCCGTCAGAAGTCCCTCAAACGAACCGTCATATACATATGTTACATCTGACCGTGCAGACATTGTACTACATCCTCCCTTGTTATCCTGTTGTCGAACAGGCTCAGCTGCTCGCCCTGCATATTCGGCAAAAGCGACTGACACCGCTCGGAAATGAGCGAACCGAGGACTCTGTCGGGATTGACATTGAGTCCCGCCAAATGTTTGCCCTTGCAGGTTATAAAATACTGGGCACGTTTGAGCATCACGCCGAGTTTTTTGAGATCTTCAAAGCTCAGCGGCGAAACACGCCGAGCCGCCAAAATTCTTTGAACACTGCGCACGCCGACGCCGGGTATTCTCAGCAGTTCTTCCTTTGTTGCGCGGTTTATTTCAAGCGGGAACAGCTCCATATGATTGAGCGCCCAGTTGCATTTCGGGTCAACATAGGGGTTTAAGAACGGGTGCTTTTCATCGAGCAGTTCGTTCGCATCGAAGCCGTAATAGCGCAAAAGCCAATCCGCCTGATAGAGTCTGTGCTCGCGCAGAAGCGGCGGTTCCGTTGTTTTCGCGGGCAGAAGCGGATTCTCGACGACCGGGATATACGCCGAATAGAACACGCGCTTGAGCTCGTATTTCTTATAGAGTGCGGCGGAGAGCGACATTATCTGATAGTCGCTGTCAGGCGTTGCGCCGACTATCAATTGAGTGCTCTGACCGCCGGAGGCGAAACGCGGCGCGTGCTTATATCTGACAAGCTCCGCCGAGCTCTCTTTTATCTTATTTGTAATAAGCCCCATCGGGCGGAGTATCGACTCCTTTGTTTTGTCCGGCGCGAGAGTTTGCAGGCTGTTGTTCGACGGCAGCTCGATATTGACGCTCATTCTGTCCGCGAGCATGCCGAGGCGGGTTATCAGCGCGTTATCCGCGCCCGGAATCGCTTTGGCGTGGATATATCCGCCGAATTTATATTCTTCGCGCAGGATACGCAGAGTCTCAATCATGCGCTCACAGGTATAATCCGGACTGCCGACAACTGCGGACGAGAGGAAAAGCCCCTCGATATAATTGCGGCGATAAAAATTCATCGTCAGCTCCGCGAGCTCACGCGGCGAAAATGTCGCGCGGCGGACATCGTTGGAGACGCGGTTGACGCAATATTTGCAGTCAAAAACGCAGGCATTGCTCATGAGAACTTTCAGCAGAGATATACATCTGCCGTCCGCCGCAAAGCTGTGGCATATGCCGCACGCGGCGGCGTTGCCTATCCCCTCGCCGCCCGAGGATCTGTCCGTTCCGCTGCTCGTGCAGGCGACATCATATTTCGCCGAATCGGAAAGTATCTCCAGCTTGTCAAACAGATCCACGTTCTCACCAGATTTCAAACATTTGTTCGTACACATTATACATTAGAACATTTGTTTGTGTCAAGAGCTAATATAAAAAATATCGGCCGCGCCTAAACTTCGGGCACAGCCGATATTATTTTACAGGATGATGCAGATGAGTCCGCTGCATCCCTCGTTGATGACTTTTTCGAGCGTCTCCTGCAGTTTCATGCGCGCCGCGGCGGGCATACGGTAGAGCTTGTTGTGCAGTCCCTCGTTGACGAGCTCATGCAAAGACTTGCCGAAGATATTCGACTCCCATATCTTCGTCGGGTCCTCTTCGAACTCCTTGAGCATATAGTTGACAAGTTCTTCTGACTGGGATTCCGAGCCGACTATCGGCGCGACTTCTGTTGTTATATTCGCCTTCATCATGTGTATCGACGGAGCGGAGGCGCGCAGGCGCACGCCGTATCTGCCGCCCTGGCGCATTATCTCCGGCTCTTCGAGGCTCAATTCATCGAGCGACGGCATGACTATTCCGTAGCCCGTCGCTTCAACTTCGTCGAGCGCGCCCTTGAGCCGCTCGTATTCGCGGCGCACGGCGGCGAGTTCGCGCATGCAGCTCATCAGATCCTGCTCACCGGAGATATCGAGTCCCGTCTCCTCGGCGAGTATCTTATAGAAGAGACTGCCGTCTATCTGCGCCTCTATCCGCGCCGCGCCACAGGACAGATCCATTTTCGCTATCTTCGCGCCCGTCACATATTCGCACGAGCAGATATCCTCGGCGAGGTGTTTTACATCGCGGAGGGTGCGGAGATTCTGCGCCGCTTCGCTCACGGCGCTGCAAAGTCCCGAGCGCAGCCAATGATCGCGGCTGAGAGTCATAGCCCAACCCGGCAGACCGACACTGACTTCTTTGACGGGGAACTCGAAGAGCACCTGAGTGAGAATCTCTTTTATCTCCTTCTCGCCTATCTCGAGGCAGTTCACGGGCATGACGGGCACGCCGTATTTATCGGTCAGCGACGCCGCCATATTTTTGACTTCGTCGGACTCCGGATTCGTGCTGTTCAATAGGACAACAAAAGGCTTTTTGAGCCCTTTGAGCTCTGATATTACCCTGCCTTCGGCTTCTTCATATTCGCTGCGCGGAATCTCGCTTATCGAGCCGTCGGTCGTTATGACAAGACCTATTGTCGAATGTTCGCTGATGACCTTCTGCGTGCCTATCTCCGCCGCCATATTGAACGGTATCTCATGCTCGAACCACGGGGTTTTTACCATTCGCGGGCTCTCGCCCTCGATATAGCCGAGGGAACTCGGGACAATATATCCCACGCAGTCTATGAGCCGCACGCGGAATGTCGCCTCCGCTTGGAGCGATATCTCAACCGCATTTTCCGGGATAAATTTCGGCTCGGTGGTCATTATTGTGCGTCCCGCCGCGGACTGCGGGAGCTCATCGGTCGCGCGGTCGCGCACGCTCTGGCTCTCGATATTCGGCAGAACGAGGGCATCCATGAAACGCTTTATAAACGTTGATTTTCCGGTTCTGACAGGGCCGACAACGCCGATATAAATATCGCCCTGAGTGCGCTTTGCAATGTCGCTGTAAATATTTCTCTCCTGCACGGTTATCCCTCCTCAGACTCCGGGTATCAGCAGCATGCATTTCTGCGCCACCGTTTCGCCCGTTATGCCGTTTTCCTGCTCCACCGCTTCGACGGTCGTGTTATACCGCCTCGCGATATCCCATATTTCCTCGCCCGCATCCGCAAAATAGACTGTCAGCGCGGCGCCGCCCGTCTTTTTGCCGTCTGAATCGGAGCATTCTATTGAAGTGACGGTCTTGCGGCGTACGCTGTCGAAGATGCAGCCGGAAATATTCATCTCGACCCTGACATCGGCGCTGCCCGAAGCGCAGGCGGCGCTCGCGGCGGTTATCTCGATGCACGGCGAGCACTTGAGATCGCCGCACTTTCTGACCGCCCGGCGGTATTCGTAGTTCGTCTGCCGCTGGGCGTAGCATGGCTGGGATTCGGCATCGGTATAGAGAAAATGGAGCGTCAGTTCGCCGGAGATTATTATTCCGTCGGAGTCCTGCGCCACACTCTTTGATAAGTCGGAGCACCATAGAGCCAAAATCTGTCTCGCCTCCGGCAGATCCTGCGTGCTGCGGCAGGTGAAAGTGTCGTTGAATTTATCGGCGATAACCGCGAAATCGGCATTGCGGCTCTTTGTTTCAAGGTCACAGCAGACAGAATAGGCATCGGTGACGGTCGGGAAGCTCAGCTCGCGATAAGCCTTGACTCCCGCGCCGACGCGCGCGCTGATATCAATCAGTCTGTTGTCGCCAGCCTGGTCGGCCTTCGGCAGGACTTCGAGCGAAGTGACGGGCAGGCAGACGCAGCAGGTGCAGTCCTCGTCAATGCCCTCGAGATTTATTATCTGGCTTATCGGCATGGAATGGCCGAAGCTGAATATTTCGCCGCCCTCGCCGCGACAGACCGCGCTGACGGTGAGTTCGCCTTTGACAAGCAGTTTGTTGCTGATGACTTTTATCTCCTGCGCGAGCGCCGCCGCCTGCGCGCTCAGCACGCAGGACACCGCCGGGTCGCCGTCGGGCAGAGGCACGGTCTCGCTCATCGGGAACGCAGTCTCGGTGCAGGCGACGAGGCTTGCAGTACGGCTGTCGCAGCATCTGAGCTGGATTCCCGCGCCCTCTGCTCCGGTTATTATCTCCTCTTCTTTTACGCCGGATATGCCGAACGCCACGCTGACCACGGCGTGGATATCGAGCCTGCGCGGGCTGACGGCGCGGCAGTTGGCATACTGAGTATAGGCGCACACATTCACGCAGCAGTTTTCATCCGCACCCTTGAGATCGGCGTATTTTGAAAACGGGTATGTCTGCTCGAAGCAGCAGACCGTCCCCTGCTCGTCGGCATAGATGACGCACACGCCGGCTGAGCCGTCTGCCGTCGCTCTGTCGCCCGCGGTCTGGACTGCGGTTATGCGCGGAGTGACAAGACACTTGAGCACGCGCCTGATATCCGGGCAATAATCCGGCAGGGTTATATCGGCATCTATCGGCTGTTCCGCAGTGCAGCTGCCGAGCGTCTCTTCGACACCGACCGACTGCGTTATAACGTTGATTTGCATCGCATTCCTCTCCTTAACAGAAAATGTCAATGCATTTATATTCCTCCCATGTCCCGCGTATGATAAAAACCTGCGCGGTGTTTTCAAACGCATTTTAGCACTCTTTTAATTAGAGTGCTAAGTATTTACAATTTGTTCACATATCACTGTATTCTTTTTTAACAAAGCAGGGGTACTATATAATCAAACGAAGGGAGCGAGAGCCCCCGGAGAAGAAAGAGAGTGAGTCCGATGGAAATCGGAGAGCAGTCAGACAAATAAAACAAACACTTCATTATGAATATCAATACACAACAAACGGAGGAATCAATTATGTTTGAACTTACACCTTATGAACGCAGACATCAGCGTGCACTCTTTAATCCTTTCAGAGATATGGATAACTTCGAGAAGAGCTTCTGGGGCGACATGGCCGCAGCGGACTTCAAGACCGATATAAAGGACAACGGCAAGGAATATGTGCTCGAGGCGGATCTGCCCGGCTTCAAGAAAGAGGACATTCACGTCGATATCGAGGACGGCTACCTAACCATCAGCGCAGAGCGCAACAGCGAGAGCGAGAAGAAGGACGACAAGGGCAACTTCGTCCGCCGCGAGAGGTCTTACGGCTCGTTCAGCAGGAGCTTTGACGTATCGTCCGTCAAGACCGATGATATCACCGGCGAATACAAGGACGGCGTTCTGACCCTGACAATGCCCAAGAAGGAAGAAAACGTGCCGACATCGAGAAGAATCGACATCGGCTGATACAAAGAAAGCGACCCCGGAGGGAATACTCTCCGGGGTCTTTGCGTATTTTTACGGCTTTTAAAAGTTATTTCATTCCGTGCTTTTTCTTGTAGCTCTCTATACATTCAAGCTCATTGAAATATATTTTTTCGCCTTTAACTTTCATAAAGTGCTCATGCCCTTTGCCGAGCAGAAGGAGTATATCCCCTTTCCGCATATGGTCGAGGGCATATTCTATTGCCTCGGCTCGGTCGGTTATCTTGACATATTTGCCCGCTCCGCCGCCTTTTTCGACCCATCCGGCTATCTCGTCGATTATCGCGTCGGGGTCCTCAAAGTCCGGGTCGTCGCTTGTGATTATGATAAAATCGCACATCCTTGCGCTGACAAGACCGAGCTCCTGCCTGCGGACTGTTGCCTTGTTGCCCGTAGAACCGAAGAGCGCAACAATACGATTGGGCTTATAGTCGCGTACGGTCTCGATAACATTTTCCATGCTCAGACCGTTATGCGCATAGTCGATAATGACGCTGTAATCGTCGCTGACATGAACGAGCTGCATCCTGCCCTCTATACTGACGTGAGCAAACGCCTCGCGCATTTTTTCGACCGGCACGCCCATTTTGCGGAGAAGCGCGACGGAAGCCAAGACGTTGTAGACGCTGAAAAAGCCGGGCATACTGACCTGTGCGTGCCACGGGGCGTCGAATTTGCTCTTGCAGTCGAACTCTATACCGAGAAAACCCGGGCGGCGCAGCGGATTTATATTCTCCGCATAGTAATCGCATTTTTCGTCGAGACCGTAGCTTATCACCTCGCCCTTTGACGCGACGGCGATATCGTCAAAAAACGCATCGTCCCGGTTGGCAACGGTGAAGCCGCTGTGAACATAGAGCTGCTTTTTCCAATAGGCGTATTCTTCAAATGTCTTATGCTCTTTTCCGCCGATATGGTCGGGCGAAAGATTGGTGAATATTCCGGCATAGAATTCAATGCCGTAGACGCGACTCATCTTGAGTCCTATGGACGAGACCTCCATGCAGACCGCCTCGCAGCCGCCGTCCGTCATCTCGCGCAGAATCTTCTGAAGCTCATAGGATTCGGGGGTCGTGTTGACGGTCGGTATCTTTTTATCGCCGTAAAATGCGCCGACGGTGCCGATAACGCCCGTCTTTATGCCGCAGTTTTCGAGCGCGCTACGCAGAATATAGGTTATGCTCGTCTTGCCCTTCGTGCCGGTTATGCCTATCATTTTCAGCTCATCCGCAGGGTGACCGAAGAAATTTATGCTCATCTGTGCGAGGTCGCGGCGGGTGTTTTCGCTCATCAGCACGATTGCGTCATCGGGCAAATCGAGCGCAGTCTCCGCCACAAATACGCGGCAGCCGAGGTCATATGCGCTTTTTGCGTATTTATGCCCGTCGGTCGTCTCGCCCTTCATGCAGACGAACGCCGTGCCCGGCTTCGCCTTGCGCGAATCGTAGACTATATCGCATATGTCCCTCTGCGGATAATCGCCCGCGACGGCAGTGCCCTCAAGCAGTTCTTTCAAATACATTGTATCTCTCCCGTGGTGTCTTATTTTTCAAACGGTCTTATCATAAAGCCGAAGCGGAGCTTCTTTTCGTCTATAAGGCGAAGGCCGCGCTCGGGGTCGTTATGATAACGAGCCTCGCTGATACCCGTCATGCGCCAATCGAGGCTGACGACGGTATCCCTCAAGGGCTTCAGCTCGAAATCGTGCTTAGTATCCTCAAGCATCTGCGCCGTGAAATGCTGCGCGTTGAAGCTGAAATGCTCCATGCCGAACGGCTCAAAGCGCAGTCCCGCCGCATCGGACGCAACCTCGGCAAAGCGAGTGCCGTAATGTGCGCCGTTCTCCTGCGGGCGGATATAGTGCTCGAAATTATCCGTCGCCGTCGTGCTCCAAAGCCCGAGGCGTTGGGATTTATACCTGTCAACATAGGCCTCTTTAGGCCCGTAGCCGAAGTAACGGACGCTCTCAAAAGCTTCGGGCATAAAGAGCCTGTATCCGACTTTCGGCAGCACCGGGCATTTTTCTATCACATCGCCGTCAAACAGAAGCGTCACGCAGCCGTCGGGGGTAAATTTGTAATCGACTTTTGCGTGGATGACGGGCGGGCAGGACGGGCCGCCTATCGATATTTCGGTCTTTATGCACACGCCGCCGTCCGTATTTGAGACGAGGCAGGAGTAGGTCTTTTGCGCGGCATATTTGAAATTCTTGAGCCGCCACATATCGGACGAACCCCTGTTATAGCAGGGCGAGCGCCAAATCTGAGGCTCAACGGGTGCGCTCAGCAGTTCTTTTTCGCCGCAGACTATCGATGCTATGCGCCCGTAGGGCTTATCAAAAGTATAGACGATATTCCCCGCCTTAATAACCGCGAAGCGGTCGTTTTCGTCGAGCTCAACTCTGCCCGCCTTTGGTATATAGCGGGTATAGTCCTTGAGTATAAACTGCTCGAAGCCCGTTTCAAAGCCCTTTTCCGCCCAAGGGTAATCCTTTGTCGAGACGAAGCTCAGGGTCAGCAGACAGGACGGGAGCGAATCAATTTTTTCGGGGTCGAAGAGCTTTATTGTCGTACTCCCCTGCGCGGGGGTCGAGAGAGCGTCGGTAGTGCCCTCCGAAACGGTTTTTCCGTCCTCGCTCAGCGTCCAGTGAATCGCCGTATCGTCGAGCGGAGTAAAGCGCCTGCGGCTCGTGACGGTCACGCTGCCGTCGCCGTTATAGGCGGCCGAATACTGCTGATAGACGCGCTTCATATCGAAATAGCCGGGGCGCGGGGTGCGGTCGGGATAGACGAGCCCGTCGATGCAGCAAATGCCGCTATTCGGGAAATCGCCGAAGTCGCCGCCGTAAAAATATCGCGCTCCGCCGTCTTTGTCCGGGACATTGACCGCGTGGTCGCACCACTCCCAGATACAGCCGCCGAAATTGTTGTCATACTTTTCGACAAGCTCCCAGAAAGGATAGACATCGCCCGTGCTCATCGAGCAGACATATTCGCACATATAAAAAGGCTTCGTATATTCTTTATTATTGAGATAACTCTCTATATATTCCGTTCCCGCATACATACGGCTCTCTACATCCGAGATATCGGCAAAATTCTCTCCCTCGGGGACGGCCTTGAACTCAAGGTGGGAGTTCTCGTAATGTATCAGCGCACGGTCGTCGCGCGAGCGGATATACTGCGCCATGGCACGGTGGTTGACGCCCGCTCCCGACTCGTTGCCGAGCGACCAGAGCACGACGCAGCCGTGATTTTTGTCGCGCTCAAAGAGCCTCTTTGCCCTGTCGACATACGCCTCACGCCACTCGGGAGACGAGGAGAGCCGCGACCAGCGCATCCAATCCCATTCGCCCTCCCAATCGTAGCCCATTCCGTGGGTTTCGATATCCGCTTCGTCGGTCAGCATTATGCCGTATTTATCGCACAGCGCGGGGAAGCGCGGATCGTTGGGATAATGCGACGTGCGGATCATATTGCAGTTGGCACGCTTTATGAGCATAATATCCTCAATCATATCGTCAAGCGTGACGGCGTGACCCGTGACGGGGTTTGAGTCGTGGCGGTTGATGCCGCGAGCCTTGACCGCTTTTCCGTTCAGAAGGCAGATTCCGTCCTTTATCTCGAAGCGACGCACCGCAGTATCAAGCAGAACGATTTCGTCGCCGACGGTCAGCCAGAGTTCATAAAGCTCGGGCTGTTCATCGTTCCAGAGAACGGGAGAATCGACGCTTATGCTGAATTTTTCGCCACCGACGCCTTCGGACACAACAGCACCGTTCGGCGCGACGAGCTTATATTTTATATCGCACGGTGTGCTGAGCTTCGCTTCAATGCGAAGTTCGGCTGAATTAAAATCATCGGAGATATAGCTTTTGACAAAGATATCATCGAGCCTCTCTTTTCCGCGCGCGAGCAGATAGACCTCGCGGAAAATTCCCGAGAATCTGAAGCAATCCTGATCCTCAAGATAAGTGCCGGGGCACCACTTGACAACCAGCACGCAGAGGGTGTTCTCGCCGCTGACTGCAAAGTCCGTAACATCAAATTCGCTCGTGCAGTGCGAGACCTCGCTGAAGCCGACGAACTTTCCGTTGAGCCAGACATAGAAGCAGGAATCCACGCCCTCGAAGTTCAAAAATAAATCGCGTAAAGAGAGCTTTTCATCGAGCGTAAATTTTCTGACATAGAGCCCGCAGGGATTCTCGTCCGGGACAAACGGCGGGTCGGTCGGGAAAGGATATTCAAGGTTGCTGTAAAGCGGGACATCGTAGCCGCGGTCGGTATAGGTCTGCCAGCTGCGCGGAACGGCGATTTTATCAAAACCGCCCTCGCCGACATATTCGGGCGGCTCGCGCAGGACATCTTCAAAGCTTTTGAAGAAGCGGAAATCCCACTCGCCGCAGAGCGGAACAAAATAATCGGACTCACTGCGCTCGCGCGAAGCGGCGGTCTTTTCATCCGCAAAGGGAATGAAATAAGCGCGCGGCTCAAGGCAGTTTACATGGAGCGTTTCAAGAGATTTGTGATAAGCCGGTGTTTTCATCGAATACCTCACAGCAAAAGATTTTATACAACGATAATTTTAATGCTTACAGCCTTCAAAGTCAACAAAAAACAGAGCGTTCGATTGACCGCAGGGCAAATTTCGGATATAATTGAAAAAAAGCGAAAGGAACGCCTATGGATATCTTTGACCTTGCCGTTATCGGCGGCGGACCCGCCGGATACAGCGCGGCGATAACAGCCGCAAAGAGCGGACTGAAAACGGCGCTCATAGAAAAAAACGAGCTCGGCGGAGTATGCCTGAACCGAGGCTGCATACCGTCGAAAGCCATGCTCCACAGCGCGAAGATTTTCGGGCAAACACTCGATTCCGAAAAATTCGGAGTTACCTGCAAAGAAGCGAGTTTCAATCTCGACGCTGCGCTCGCGCATAAAAATGATGTTATATGTCAGCTGAAATGCGGCATCGCCGATTCGCTCGAATACGCGGGAGCGAAAGTCATAAATGCAGAAGCTCATATAAAAGGCAAGGCGGACGGGCTGTTCATAACCGCCGCAGGCGAAAATGATATATATTCAAAAAATCTGCTCATCTGCACAGGTTCACGACCAAGGGAGCTTGAAATTCCCGGCGCGGATATCACAGATGTGAGCGATGTATATAATCTTGACGCAATACCGAGAAGCGCCGCGATTATAGGCGGCGGGGCATCTGGGCTTGAAGCGGCGGAATATCTGAACGCGCTCGGATGCAGAGTGTCTGTAATCGAGCAGGCGGAGAGACTTGCCCCGACTATGGACAAAGACATAAGCGCATTTTTGCGGCGCAGTCTCAAAAAGAGCGGGATAAATATTCTCACTTCGTGCAGGGCCGTTTCGGCGGACGGTAGAAATATAAAATACACCGACGCGCGCGGAAAAGAAGAGACGGCCGAAGCGGATATTATAATAAAGGCATCCGGCAGAACGGCGTGTTATGACGGGCTCGGGATTGAAAACATCGTGCTTGAAAATCTCAATACAGACAGCCACATGCAAACTGCTGTTTCCGGCGTTTATGCCGCCGGAGACGCGAACCAAAAAGCCATGTCGGCTCATGCAGCATACCGCGAATCGGCAGCGGCGATAAACCATATTCTCGGCAAGACTGACGAGATAGACTATCTCGCGATTCCGCAGGTCGTGTTCACTTTTTCCGAGGCGGCATCGATCGGCGAGACACTCGAAAGTGCGCTCGCAAAAGGCATTGACGCCGTTTGCGGCGAAGCGCCGCTGCGCTCGAGCGGAAGATTTTTCGCCGAGGGCGGGCAGGACGGATTCTGCAAGATAATATCAGAAAATACAAGCGGCAGGCTGCTCGGAGTTCACATTGCGGGCGGCAATGCGTCGGAGCTGATATACGGCGCGGCGGCGATGCTCGCAAGTAAAATGACTGTTGAAGAAATTAAAAATACGGCGTTCCCCCACCCCACGGTGAGCGAGGCGATAAGAGAAGCCGTTTTCAGATAAGGAGCACTGAGATGTACGACAAGCAATTCAGATTCAACGAGGACGGAGAGTTCAAAATCCTGCTCTTCGGCGACCCGCACGAGAACGACGATGTCAGCTCGGAAAAAGGCAAGGCGAAGCGCGCGGACACGCTGAAATTCCATGAGACCGCGCTCGACGCGCTCAAGCCCGATCTTGCGGTTTATATGGGCGACATATGCGCGGCGTCGCGCGACGACATCGGCATGGAGTCGTTCAAAAGGCAGTTCGAGCGTCTCATTGCACCCGTTGTTGAGCGCAAGATTCCGTTCGCGACAATAATGGGCAACCACGACCACGACTCCGGGCTCGAAGAGGAGCAGACGGAGATTTTCGTGAACACCGAATACTGCGTGACCCGCCGATGCGACGAGGATATCACGGGATATTCGAACTATTACATACCCATTTTAGGCAAGAGCGGCAAGCCGGAGTTCAATCTCTGGTTCATGGACTCGAACAATATTTTCTACGACAAAGAGATTTCATATTACGATGTTGTTCACAAGGATCAGATAGACTGGTACGAGCGAAACGCGGCGAAGCTGCGAAAAGAAAACAAGGGTGCTCCCCTGCCCGCTCTGCTGTTTGAGCACATCCCGGTCGTTGAAGAATATGAGCTTCTCAGAAAGGCGAAGCCCTGGGAGATGTGGAAAGCCGTGCGCGGCTACGGGCATCTCAACAAGAACTGGTATGTTCTCAAGGACGAGGACAACGGATATCTCGCAGAGGGTCCGTGCCCGGCGGATGTCAACAGCGGACAGTTTGAGAGCTGGAAGAAGATGGGCGACATAAAGGGCGCGTTCTTCGGTCACGACCACATGAACAATCTCGCGGGCGAGGTTGACGGAATACTGCTCGCGCAGTGCAAGACCTCGGGATTCCGCGCATACACAGACGGCGGCAGACCGTCCGTCAGGCTGATAACCGTTCACGAGGACGGAAGCTTCGAGACAAGCGTCCATTCGTTCAAGGATTTCGGGCTCAAATGCACCTGCCTGGGACCGATTGAAAGCCGCATAACCGACCGTCAGAGCGTCAACGCTACAATTGCATCGCGTGCGCTCCTCGCAGGAGCGGCGACGGCGGCAGTGATGCTCGGCGCGGGCAAAATCTATCAGATTCTCAAAAACAGGAGGAAATGAAAATGGTGACTCATATAGTATTCTGGGCGCTCAAAGATGAAGCGGAGGGACACAGCAAGCGAGAGAACGCGGAGCACATCAAAGAGTTACTTGAAGCGCTCGTCGGCGTTGTCCCGGGGCTTATTGAAGCGAAAGTCGGGATAAACGAAAACGGCGGCAAATATGACGCGGCGCTCTTCTCGAAGTTCGAGAGTTGGGACGCACTGCACGCATATGACAGCCACCCGGAGCACCTCAAGGTAAGAGCTTTCGTCAAGGCGGTTCGCCTCGAGCGTGAGAGCGTGGATTTTGAAAGCTGATTTTTATTTTTAACATTTAAGAGCCGATGCCCGAAAAGCCCGGCTCTTTTTCTTTTGTGTGAATAAGCTGTTAATTTTGCTTTTTTTGAGAATTTTGTTGTCATATATAGCTTTGTATGCTACACTGAAAGTGCAGAGAGAAGCACAACGGCAGTTATATCTAAAGCTCACTTCAGGCTCTTGAAAGCGAGGTTTTCTTATGGATATCAACGACAATAAATTAAAGAAATTTTACACCGTATCCGCCGCTATAGGATATATTCTTTGCAGTTTGTACGCGTTCATATACTGTGCGTCCTACGGGCTCGTCCATCTGCACTTGCCGATTTCGTCGGAGTCGGTATTAAGCGGTGTGTTCGATGACTTTTTCTATTTCAGCGAAGCGACTATTGTAGTTTTGCTTGTCTTCGCTATCGTCTGCGTGGGGTCATATCTCGCGCTCCTGTTCATCGCGTTCGACAAAGGACACCGCCCGCTGCCGTTCAGGCTCTCGATCATAGCGTTTGCCGCGTTCGTCATGAGCTGCGCGGAATTCGACAAGCCCGACACGGATTTGCGTATATTCTGCACCGTGCTGGCGGCAATATTCCTGCTCATAGGCATTTATACTGCTGTGCTTTGCGTGCGCAATGTGAAGAGATTAACGAAATAAAAGGAGGGGCTTCGATGAAAAAACTCGGAAAAGTTTTAACCGTGCTGCTGCCTGTCGTCGCTCTGTTTTTGGAGTCGTTGCCGTACGGTGCGGTTCTGATTTTCAAGGATTTCCCTGACAGGACAATACGAACGACTTACTCATATTTCAGCCCGACCCCTTGGGGCTACGCAAACTTTCCGCCCGGGATAACAGCGCTTCTCACCTGCGTTTTGCTGATGGCCGCAATCCTGGCGGCGGCAAAGGACAGCCGCAAGGCTCTGCTTCGGGTTTTCGGCATCTCTCTGGCGGCGGCCGCTATTTCGCCCATGCAGCTGTTATATAATATAAATAATTTCTCCGTCACGGGCTGCCTGATAACAGTCACGCTCGCCGCCGAATGTGTTCTGTCGGGAGTACTCGCAAGGAGAAAGTAAGAAAAATACAGAGCCGGTATCATTGCGATGCCGGCTCCGTGTGTTATTTATCTTTACTTTTTTCGCACTGCGAGCAGCAGCCGCTGCAGCCTGAGCAGCCGCAGCATCCGCCGCGCTTTTTCTGCCTGCGGATCGAAACTATCGCGAGCACAACGAGCAGGGCTATAACGGCTATTATAACAAAATCAACGGGTTTCATGCTATCAGGCTCCCTATCTGATAAACGCCGAACGCGACGAGCCACGCGACAACGCACTGCAGAATAACTATGCCTATCGTTGCAAGGGTCGAGTTCATCTCGCGTTTTATAGTTGCAACTGCGGCGACGCAGGGCGTATAGAGCAGAGTGAACGCGAGGAAGCTCGCGGCGGTCAGCGGGGTGAACATAGCGGAGAGTGCGCCGCCGAGGGTCGATACGCTCGTGTTGAGCAGGACGGACATTGTGGAGACAACCGCTTCTTTGGCGGTGAAGCCGGAGATAAGCGCAGTTGCGACGCGCCAATCGGCGAAGCCGAGGGGCTTGAATATCGGCGCGATAAATCTGCCTATAGCGGCGAGCATACTGTTCGCGCTGTCCTCAACGGGGTTGATGCGAGTATCAAAGCTCTGAAGGAACCATATGATAATTGTCGCGACAAATATGACAGTAAATGCGCGCTGGAGGAAGTCCTTTGCCTTTTCCCACAGCAGAAGTGCGACGCTCTTGGGCGACGGGATTCGGTAGTTCGGCAGCTCCATAACAAACGGCACGGGATTGCCGCGGAAAGCCGTATTCTTGAGTATCAGCGCGAGCAGGACGCTGAGCACGATGCCCGAGAAATACAGGCATATCATGACGAGCGCGCCGTGTCCCGGGAAAAACGCCGCCGCGAAGACCGAATATATCGGTATTTTTGCCGAACAGCTCATATACGGGGTCAGCATTATTGTCATCTTGCGGTCGCGGTCGGACGAGACGGTGCGGGTTGCCATTATCGCCGGGACGGAGCATCCGAAGCCGATAAGCATGGGAACGAAGCTGCGCCCGGAGAGACCGATTTTTCTCAGCGGTCTGTCCATAACAAAGGCGATTCGCGCCATATATCCCGTATCTTCGAGAATGGACAGGAAGAAGAACAATGTCACTATTATCGGCAGGAACGAGAGGACGCTGCCGACGCCCGCAAAGATTCCGTCGATGATAAGGCTATGTATAACGGGGTTGATTCCATAGGCGGTCAGCCCCGAATCGACGAGTCCGGTGAGTTTATCTATTCCGATGCTCAGCCAGTCGGAAAGGGCGGAGCCTATAACATTGAAGGTCAGCCAAAACACGAGACACATAACACCTATGAACACGGGAATGGCGGTGTATTTGCCGGTCAGGACACGGTCGAGCTTAATGCTGCGGCGGTGCTCCTTGCTCTCGTGGCATTTGACGACCGAACTCTCGACTACTTTTTCTATGAATTCGTAGCGCATTTCGGCGAGCGCGGCGTTTCTGTCAAGCCCGGTATCGTTCTCCATCTCGACTATGCAGTGGTCGAGCAGATCGCGCTCGTTGCTGTCGAGTTCGAGCTTGTCCGCCATATCGTCGCCGCCCTCAATGAGCTTTGTCGCGCAGAAGCGGCACGGCAGGTCAAGGCGCGAGGAGTGGTCTTCGATAAGATGCACTATAGCGTGGATGCAGCGGTGGACGGGCGAACCGTCAGAGCAGAAGTCCCAGACCTTCGGCAGAGTTTTGCTCTTTGCGACCTGCAAAGCCTGGTCAACAAGCTCGGACACGCCCTCGCCCTTTGCCGCGCTTATCGGCACGACGGGAATGCCGAGCGCGTCGCTCATTTTCTTGACATCTATTGTGCCGCCGTTCGAGCGCACCTCGTCCATCATATTGAGCGCAAGCACCATAGGTACGCGCAGCTCAAGTAATTGCAGAGTCAGATAGAGGTTTCTCTCTATATTCGTGGCATCTACTATATTGATGATGCCGTCAGGCTTTTGGTTGATTATAAAGTCGCGCGAAACTATTTCCTCCTGCGTATAAGGGCGCAGGGAGTATATTCCGGGCAGGTCGACAACGGAGCTGTCCTTTGCGCCTTTTATCGCGCCCATCTTCTGATCGACTGTGACGCCCGGAAAGTTTCCGACGTGCTGATTAGAGCCTGTCAGTGCGTTAAAGAGAGTTGTCTTTCCGCAGTTTTGATTACCTACGAGAGCAAATATCATTTTGCGTCCTCCTCGGCTCTGACTTCTATCTTTTTCGCGTCGTCAACGCGGAGCGTCAGCTCATAGCCGCGCACCATTATCTCTATCGGATCGCCCATCGGCGCGACCTTTTGAAGCGTCACACGGGTTCGCGGGATGAGTCCCATATCGAGCAATCTGCATCTGAGAGCGCCCTCGCCGCCTACGGCGGTTATGACGGCACTCTCTCCTACTTTCAGTTCATTTAGCGTCATATTATCCTCCCGGAAAAGTAAGCCTTGCTTAATTTTAATTTTATACTTCAAGTAAACGCTTGTCAAGAAATCGAGACAGAAAGACGGCAAAAAAAACCTGCCCCGCCGACGGTTCGTACAGTCGGCGGGGCAGGTTCGTTTAATCGGAAGATTTTCTTTTTTGCTGCCGTTTTAAAGCAGGGCGCGGTTTACGCACGCTCGAGTATCATCGTGCCGAGGTTATAGAGAAGGCAGTCATCCGGCAGAAGTGAAATCTCCGCAAAGGAATCAACCTTTTCGTCCAACACCTCGCCTTGAATCCCGGTGTCATAGTAGAACTTTCCGTCTTCTTCCTTCCATACGGTACTCTCCAAAACCGCATATCCGTTTTCGCGGATGTCCGCTCCCTGCTTTTTCGCCTCTTCGCGCACCTCTTCGGGCACGAATAAGAGCGTATTGAGCGTTCCGTCCGGTGCAAATTCCATGATATATTTGCACATCTGGACGATTTCGGCATACATATCGTTATCGACCTGACTGTCTGCCGTAAAGACTTTCTCGCCGTCCGGGGTAACCAAATGCATTTCCCTGACTTTCCAAAGTCCGCAAATATCCATATTATTTCCCTCCTGTTATGCCCACGGGTCGGCTTCCTTCGGGGTGCGCACGCCTGTCAGCAGGTACTGCTCCCACAGGAACCACTTGCCGTCGGAGCCGCGCTGGCGCATCTTAATGGGACGGGGATCGTCCGCGCCGCCGCAGGGAATGAACAGCTTCATGTAGTCCTTCTCCTCGCCGGATACGTGATTGCTCTCAATGATGATTGTATAGGGCTGAGAGGGAGTGTAGTTATTGTCGGGCGTTGCGCCTACGAAGTAGGTGAACGGGAGATAGGTCTTGCCGTCGCGGAAGCGGTCGTTGAGGAAGGATATCTCCTGACCGTTGAGCGGACGGGGACCTCTGAGCCAGTTGAGCATCTCAAGGCCGATATTCTTATCCGCCGCATAGGCGCAGAGGGCAAGGACGGTCAGAGCCGCCGTCTTAAACGGTGTGTCAAGGCTCGCCTCGGGGAGTGCCTGCATTTCGGCAAGGCTCTCGGGCAGAGAAGCGAAGGTGAACTGCTCTCTCTTGTTGCCTATCGACTGTATGGCAGAGGTCGCCGCCTGCTGCGCCGTGCTCTTAAGCTTATCAAATATACTCATATAATCTCTCCTTTTTCAAATGCTATTGCTTCTTTTTCCTGAGGGCAACCGCCACTCCGGCTATTATGCCGCCTATTGCAAGGCAGGCTATCGCTATCAGGACAACCGCCTTCACGGAGAGTGTTTTCCCCGTGCTGTTCTGCTTCGCGGCCGTGGTGGACTCGACAGAGCCGGGCTCGCCTATATCGGTTTCCATACCGACTGCGCTTTCGTCCGGCGCCTTAACGCTGTCCGGCTCGGAGGTCTTTTGAACCCCGGAGGTTTTATCCGCGCCCGGGGTCACCGGGGCGGGCTTCTGTGTCGGAGCGGCCTTTTCGACTACCGTGACGGGAACGACGCTCGAATACGCCTTACCGCCGAGCTTTGTCTCAACATAGCATACATAGTAGCGCGTCCCGGCCTTTCCCGTGTCGCAGACGAGAATAGGATCTTCCTCCGAGTACCCCTCGTTCGCGCCTATGGCTACAATATCCTTGAGCTTGCCGGTAGTTGTTTCATACCATAAATATGACTTAACCTCGTCACCGTCCGATGCCTTGGCGTCGCAGTAGAGCTTGAGGACCTTGCCCTTTTCCACTCTGACCGACGCCGACACTTTAAGCTCCGGCGGGGACTTGCTTCCGCCGACGGAGATATAAGCCCTCGCCGAGGTCACTCTGCCGGTTTTATTCGAGACGATACAGTAGATTTCCGCCCCGTCAAGGGCGCTCCCGATACCGTTGATAAAGAAAGTATTACCTTTATCGTTCGAGCCGTAGCCGCTTCCGACAACACCGTCCTGCCACGGATGACCCTCGGCAAAGGACTTGTTGGTGTCATATGTAACACCCTTGTACACGATGAACCAATGGTAGGAAAGATTATCTCCCGCTGCCTCTACGCTCCAAGATGCCACACTGTTTTCCGGGAAGGTTCCGTTCTGCGGCTGACGGGTAATCACTATATTCCCCGCAGCAAGCGACGGGGTTAACGCAAATGTCGCTAAGATGAGAATGAAGATTAAAACTGCTGTTGCTTTTTTCATAGACACCTCGCTTTCTTTGCGGCGTATCAAAACTTACCGCCTCCGCCGCCGTGTGTCTCTCCGGAGGAAGATGTATGCGTACTGCTTCCGCCGGAGCTGCCGCTGTCAGTATTCTTCGGTTTTGCCGTGCGCGTAACGGTATTGTACAGGAACGTATCCCTGCTCTCCGTTATATTAAGGCTGCCGCTCTTCATATAGTCGCCTGCCGCCGCCTGGAAGCGCACTGTCTTGAGCTGCGCTTTCATCCTGCCGACTATAAACATCGCAAGGCCGACGCCCACCAAAATCGAGATCAAAATCCAAACTATCGAAAGAGGTCCCTTGGGCAGATTGCTCTTGTCGTAGGGCTCTCCCTCTCTTGACTTTGTGATGAAATCATCGGAGAGCTCGGCAAAGGTGTTGAATGCGGCGGCATAGTTGCCGTCACCCAAATCCTCTACCATCTGCTCACCGATATACTGGATTCCGGCATCCGTAAACGCGGTTATGCCGTAGCCGCAGGTGGATATCCACCAGTCGCGGTCCTCCATGCTGACGAGGAACAGCAGACCGTCTCTTTTTTCTCCGTAGCCGTATTTGCAATAATCATAGATATCGTCGGCATATTCCATGGGCTTTTTGCCATCCAACGTTTTGGTCGTCACGACTATTACATCCATTTTCTGACGTTCACTGAGCTCGTCGAGCGTTTTTATAAGGGCTTCTCTCTCGCTTTCCGAGAGGAGCTTCGCCATATCCTGAACGCGCTCGTATTCGCTTACAAAGCCGTCCGCATCCACCGCAAAAGCCGGGATAACCGTGCAGAAGCAGAGGGCAAGGACAAATATCATCGCAAGTATTCTCTTTTTCATTGTTATCCCTCCTTTACAGTATTCCTGCAAAATGCAGAAGCCACGCAATGCCGCAGGCGGCAGCGCTGAGCGCCGCGGCGAGTCCCACCGTCCACTTTGTGGCGGCCGACTTATCGAGCGGAAGATTGCCGACGAATTTGCCGGTCTGTCCGTTCATGGCAAAGGTATATTTTTCTCCGTTCCAGGTCGTGTTCAGCAGCCACACGGGATAGAGCGCATACTTTGCCTTTCCGCCATGGAACTGCACCGAGCTGCTCTCGGCATTGACCGTTGCATAGCCCTGAACCGTCGAGGCAAAGGCATCCTCCGTGGAGCGCCTGACGCGCTGATTGGCGCGGTCGATGCTCTCCTCGGCGGTCACATCATACTTATCCGCAAAATAGCCCGCAAGATAAGCCGTCTGGAAATCCAGAGCATCGGAATAATCGTAGGGCTCGACGGACTCCATGAGATCGTCCGGCATTTTGGATGAGCCGTCCACCGGGACATGCTCAAAGCCGACGCTTCCGCCGCGATGAATCATATAATAGCTCGTCTCAGTGTATCTGTAATCCTCGTCGCTCCATGTGCGAACCTTGGTTGCACGGTAACGCACCTGCGCGTCGACATCGGTATCAAAGAGCCAGAACGGGACATAGACGCCCTTTACCTCGTCGATATGATTCTGATCCTTGAAAATCTTGGGCAGAAGCTTCTTTCCGTTGAGGTGCTTCATCAGCCCCGCCTTTGCCGCCTTCTTATCGAGCTTGAACGGGATCACGATGTCGGGCTTGAGCAAGCCCGCGAACTGGTTCATCATGACTACCGGATTGCCGCAGAACGGGCAGGACGTTGCCGCCGTATTGGCATCGCCCACTATTTCTCCGCCGCAGGATTTGCATACATAAGAGCGTAACCCCTCAATCTCGCTCTCCTGCCACTCGCTGCCCGCGGAGGTCTCCCATTCCATATTGTCCGCCTGTTCGCCCTGAAGCTCGGCGTCGTAGCTCTTGAGCGCATCCATTTCAAACTCAGTGCCGCAGAAAGGGCACTTCATCTTCTGGAGCGTGCTGTCAAAAGCTATTGCGCCGCCGCAACAGGGACATTTATATTCCTGCAAGGTTTGCATTAAAAAACTCCTCTCTTAAAAGAACATTAACCGTCAAGCGTCTTTATGTTTTTACCGCCGCAAAAGCCGCATAGAATTTTCGGTACCGACATAAAGAAAAGTCGAACTAACGGTATTTTGTTTTTTGCCGTTTTCAAAAGCTGTTCATTGTATTTGCAGCTACGCAGGTCGGCGATACACACAAATGCGCGGTTCTTTTGCCGAAGATAAATCTTACAGCCCACCTGCGTAAACGCCGTAAAACCTATATCCTCCGCCGCATTAAACCTCCGCCTTTCGGGACGCCGATTACCACTGCTTTATCAGGCGAGCGGCTTGCCGCATTCCGGGCAGAATTTGGGCATAGCCTGACCGGGCGCGGGCGACCAGCCGCAATTCGGGCAGCCGCTAACCGAAGCGGGCTTCAGAGAGCCGCAGTTTGCGCAGAATTTGCCTGTATTCTGTGCGCCGCAGGACGGGCACATCCAAGCTACCGCTGCCGCCTGCTGCTGAGGCGCGGGGGCTGCCGCATATCCGGGGGCGGGATTCGACGGTCTGTCGCCGCCGTATACCGTGCGGTTCATCATGCCGTCGCCGTCCCATGTACGGTAACGGTTATCACGGCGCAGAAGTATATCCTTGAGCTCGTTCATCTTGCGCTCATACTCGCGGTAGAGGTCGGTATACGGGCTGTCGGGGCGGCTGCCGTCGCTTATCTCAAGCTCGATACTGTCAAACCACGGGGAGTTCACGCGGATAACCACATCGAACTCATAGTCGCACTCATAGCGGGGCGGCTGATAGCTCTTTCTGTTTCCGTCGGAATCCTCGAAGAATATCTCTTCCCTGTTTTCTTTTATATTTGTGTCGACCGCAACAACCTGCGAAAGCTTAATGATGTCGGGATTGGCGCTGCGCCAATTCGAGCTTCCCGTAACGATAAACGCCTCGGAAACAGTGCTGATATACACTTTTTTGCTCCCATCGAACATTACGTCGGGGTTAAAATCTCTGACAAGCTTCTCGTTTTCCTCGCGGTAAGCGAGCTGACGCTTGATATCCTCGACCGTCGAGCGGCGGCGTTCGCTGAAGAACGGAGACAGCTTCGCGGCGCAGTTCTTGCAGAGATTGCCGTCTTCAAGCTTGCGGTTTCCGAGAAGTCCTATTTTCTCGCCGCAGATATCGCAATATTTCTTATCAAATAATCCCATAGTGTTTCCCTCCTGTTATTTTTTCGGTCGCAGTAACGACCCGTTTTGCGCTGTCAGCCTGCAAACCGTATCATAAGAACGATTTCAGCAGCTCAAACAGCTCTTTTTCTCCCATGCCGTTATATTTCATCGAAATAACGCTGCCGTCGGGCAGAAGCCGGTCTACGCAAAGCAGACTGTTCGCTTCGTCATACACATTCTCTCCCGCCTCTGCCCCCGGTTGAGGCTGTCAAGCACAGCGTCCTCGGGGATATGGGGCAGCTCGGAGATTTTCGGCGAAGCTTGCTTTTTCGCTAAGCGGCGGTGACACCGCACGCCTGTGGCAGCGCCAAACATGAGCGCCGTGAGCAGAATCAAAATTATGAGCAGCGCCTTCATCGGCCGTCTTATTTTTTATCGCTATCGTCAAATATATCTCCGCACTCGGGGCAGAACTTCGGAGGATTGGATGGATCCTCGGGCTCCCAGCCGCACTTATCGCAGCGGTAGAGAGGAGCGCCCTCGGGCTTTTTGGCTCCGCAGTTCTGGCAGAACTTGCCCTTATTGACGGTTCCGCACGAGCAGGTCCAGCCGTTTGCGTCAGCGGGTTTCGGGGAGCCGCATTCGGGGCAGAACTTGCCTGCCGCGGTAGCGCCGCACTGACATTTCCAAGCGCCTGCCGCCGGCTCGGGAGCGGGCTTCTTTCCGCCGCAGTTCGGGCAGAAGTTACCGGACACCATATTGCCGCACGAGCACTTCCAGCGCGCCATATCGGGGCCGTCCGTCGGCTGCTGCGCCGCCTGCTGCTGAGCCTGCTGCTGTTGCTGCTGACCCATGGCGAACAGGTTCTGAGCGTTCATGCCGCCGCCTGCGTTCATAGCCATGCCCATGCCCATAAAGCCGGTCATTGCGCCTGCCTGGTTGCCGGCCGCGGTCTTCATGGCGTCCGCCTGAGCGCCAACAAGAGTTGCCGCCGCCATGGTGGGATCGCGCATGATAGCTGCACGCTGAGCCTGCTTGATGAGCTCCGCATCCTCTTCGGGGAGGGTGACCGAGCCGAGGGCTATTGTGACGACCTTGAGTCCACGCAGCTCGCTCCACTTTGCGGAGAGGGCGGCGTTCATAGCGGTTTCAAGCTCGGTGTTGTGAGCTACTATCTGATTGGGGCGAAGCTCAAGGTCGGAGAGCTGAGCAAAAGCGGGCTGAAGCGCGCTGATGAACTCTGTCTTGAGCTGATTGTCTATCTCTTCGCGGGTATAATCCTGCTCGACATTGCCGCAGACATTGGTATAGAAGAGCATGGGGTCGTCTATCTTATAGGAATATACGCCCGAGCAGCGGACTGCGACATCGATATCAAGGCCTATCTTCGAATCGACGACACGGAACGGAATCGGGTTCGGAGTGCCGAACTTGTTGTCCATCAATTCCTTGGTGTTGAAATAATAGACACGCTGATCCTTTCCGGTATCGCCGCCGTAGGTGAAACGCTTACCGATGGTCTGGAATGTCTTTTTAATGCTGTCGCCGAGAGAGCCAGAGAAAATCGAGGGCTCCGTGGAGGCATCATATGTAAACTCGCCGGGCTCCGCGCAGAACTCTACTACCTTGCCCTGTTCGACTATCATCATGCACTGTCCGTCTGCAACGGCTATACCCGAGCCGTTTGTGATGATGTTGTCGCTGCCCTTTGTGTTTGACGATCTGCCGCTTACGCGCTTCTGTCCTTTGGTAACAAGAAGCTCCTTCGGCATTGCCTCACAATAGAAAAATTCCTTCCACTGATCGGCAAGAACGCCGCCGACTGCACCTGCACCGGCTTTAATAAGTCCCATAAATAAAAACTCCTTTGCAATATTTTTATTATATTATTTCGCGGGGTGATTCCCCTTTTTGACTGTTTATCCTACCGCTTCGTCAAAGAGCAGCGGCTCGCTCTTCAAAACATAATCGGTTTTTCCGTCGCGTCCGTCATAGGTGAGCACTTTTCTCGCGGCCATGCCGCCCTTTTCGGCTTCTATGGCGGCGGTGGGAACAGTCTCGGCAAGGCTGCCGTCGAACTCATAAACCTCGCCCTTTTTGACCTTCACCGAGAAGAGTATACCGTCCGACTCCATCTCGTTATCGGCTTCGTTATACTTGAGCTTTACGAGCGTGACGATGACTCCGTCAACATTCGAGACAAAGCGTATCCTGTCGTTCGGATAAATCGCGCTCCCGGTCTTAAAAATCTGCACCGGGTCGCCGAGAGCCCTGTATGACGCGGAGCTTGAATCGGTATAGAGCGAGAGCTCAAACGCATCCTTCGTCACATCGTACTCCGTCATAACTTCCTCGGTAGTCTGCATATCCCCGTCGCCGGTCGTCTCATCGGTATTGCCCGTTTTACCGCAGGCAAAAAGGGTGAGGGCGAGGACAAGGACCAGAAGAACCGACAGAATTGCCGAAATGCTTTTCTTCATTTTCAAACCTCCGTTCACGGCAGCAAAGTCCACAGGTCGGAAATTGCGTCATATTCATATACCACCCTGTCAAGGTGGTTAAAGCACACATTTATCTCGCGCACGAAGCTGTCTTCGCCGCTTGTGCCGAGGGCATAGATATTGTAGCGGATTCCGTCCTGCTCCATATACTCGCCCGTATCCAAAATCGCCATGCCGGCATCGACATATTCGGCGAAGCCCTTGCTGCATTCGCGCATCTGTTTGACCGCCTCATCCAAGGGTATGTCATACTTCTCGCCGCGCTTTATCTCCGTTCCCGAAATATTTGACGGAAGCGTCATTTTTTCGGAAGAGGTCGAGGATATCGCCGCTTCTGCGGTCGTGCCGTCCGATGTTTCGGGGGTCGGTTTTTTGTCCTTAGCGCAGCCTGCCGACAGCATAAGGGCAACCACCGTCAACAGAACCGCTGCCGTTATCAGCATTCTTTTCACTGCGGGGTCAAGCCTCCTTTTCACGGGTTTCTTCTTTTTTGTCCGCCCTGCCGAAGCTCGACGAGGCGGAATAGGGATTCAGATTCTTTTTTGGCTCATCCCGCACACTCGCGCAGTCACCCGCCCAGCTGATGAGCAGAGTGCGCAGCAATATGATAAAAAACCATATTATGAGCAGCGAAGCGAACCACCATATGGAAATTTTAAGGATGAAATGGGCGGCAAGCAATATCCACGCGGGCACCGACCAGCCGAGGTTGAATACGAGGTTCATCAAAAAGCAGAGCATAAAGCCCCCGAAATCGCGTTTTCTCACGGTTTGTCTCCCCTTTCTTCAAATACATCCCAAATACTGCACATATATAATATCAAAAAAAATGTCCGAGCACACTACCCCCTCGGAGTAGTTTTGATCGAAGAATGCGAAAAGGCTTGGATATGTATTTTTACCGCACAATAAAAAGCCTGCGGTCGGAAGGGTCGGATACAAGCTCCATATCGCTCAAATTTTCCTCAAGCACATCGAAGCATGAGGTGGCGACGGTCTTTATCTTCCCGTTTTTTTCCGCTTCGGCTCGCGTTATGCCGAAGAATTTGTCCATATTCATCATATCGTATTCCTGAAGCCCTACGCTGACGAGCTGCTCTGGCTCGATCTCTTTTCCGTTGAGCTCGACATTGAGCAGTCTCTTCTCCGAGCGGGAATAGACGACCCTGAGTCCGTGCGAGAGCTGGTAGAACTCCGTTTTTCCGTCGAGCGCCTCGTCGCGCAGAATATACATGAGCACCGAGCGCAGCTGTTCTCCGGTCAGATATATGCGCTCTATTTCATTTTTATACGGGAATATCTCCGCCAAATCCTGGAGCTGGACTATGGGGCCTAACTGCTCGTATCTGATACTGCCCGAGCCGAGCAGCATTATATCCAGACCGAGCGCATCCTTGAAAATATCGCTGAATATGCGCCCTATCTGCGTCTCCTCGTTGCGTTTGCGATGAAAATATTCCTCTTTGAAGCGGGTGACTACCCGACTGTATTTCACATCCGTCTGATTCTTATATTTTTCTATGACCCGCTCTAACTGAAGGTCACGCTCGCAGTTGTCTTCGTTTATCGGAACGAGCTGCCAGGTGTAGCTGTCTATGCAATTGCCGTCGGTATCGACCGTGATATCAAAGCGGCCTATCTGCGAGGTGCCGTTCGCCGCCTGAACTATCGGTATCCCGGCGACTACCGCAGGCTCGCTGAGCATTGTGTGGCTGTGGCCGCCTATTATAATATCGACTCCCCAGCGCGGGTCGAGATTCGCGGCAAGCTCCTTGTCCGCCTCAAAGCCGATATGGGTCAGGAGAACCGTAAAGTCTATATCGACGGACTGATAGCTGTTGCATATCTTTCCGACCTCTGCCGCCGCCTCATAGACATCGAGGAACGAGCCGATGAGCTTATCCTGCTTTGTTTGCGAGAGCACCTGCTCGGTAAGAAGTCCGATAAACAGCACCTTCATGCCGTCAATCTCGAGAATCTCGTGGGATTTGAAAAGGCGCGTGCCGTTATTTTTCAGATATATATTCGCATTGATTATCGGGAACTTTGCGCAGCGCTCTATAAATAAAAGATGCGCTATGCCGTAATCCACCTCGTGGTTGCCGAGGGTCACGACATCGGGCGCTAAAATATTCATTATTTCAACGGTCGACAGTCCCTTGTACTCGCTGTCTATGAGCGAGCCGCGGAACATATCGCCGGAGATTGAATAGACTACATTTCGCTCCTCGCGGCGCACCTTGCCGACATAGCCCGAGAGCATGGAGACCCCGCCGATAAGCCTGTCATCGACCTCCTTGGCCATAAAGTCGCCGTGCATATCGTTTGAATGAAGGAGCGTAAGCTTTTTCAGATGTTTCATTTTATTGCACACTCACCGAAATATTTCGCCGATTTGATTATAACAAAACGAAAAAGAATACGCACTACCCGAAACGGGTAGTATTGTCAATAGAGCGGATTTATCCACCCGTTTGATATCATGTAGAAAGCGAGGTCGACCGACCTTGCGAAACCTGTTTTTGCGAGCATATTCTTCTTGTGGTACTTCACCGTGTCCTCGCTGATATAGAGCTCGGCGGCAATCTCTTTGTTGGTCATATGCTTGCACATCAGGCGCAGTATCTCCATTTCGCGCTCCGTCAGCGGCGCCTCGCCCTGCGGCATTGGGATGGTCTTCGGCTCGGGGAAGCATCCGCCGCCCGACATAACGTCGCGCGCGGTCTGCTCGAACTCGGAGAGGCTGCGGCTCTTATATATGAATGCGTGTGCGCCCGCCTCCTTTGCGCGCGGGGCATAGGATATCTCGTCAAAGGCAGTCATAACTATCACTTTTATATCCGGGAAGGCGTCGCGCACCTCTTTTGTTGCGCGAAGTCCCGATGCGCCGCCCTCGGTGCAGACGTCCATAAAGACTATGTCCGGCGAGAGCTCTCCGCACATTCTCACTGCATGGTCGGCGCAGGAAATCCCGCCGACAACGCAGAAATCCCCGCTCTCGTTAAACAGGCGCTCAAGGGATTCGCGCATTGATTCGTGGTCATCGACAACCAGCACTTTTGTCACAGGGTTTCACCTCCGGAAATAAAGACTGAAAGGACAAATCGGGGCTTCGTTTCAACTCTCACGCTGCCGTCAAACAGCTCGACTTTTCTTCGTATCGAGCTGAGTCCGCCGCCCTCGACGGGCTCGGACTTAGGCGGAATACCGTTGTCGGTTATCCTCATGGAGAAATTGCCGCCGCTCTGTCCGAGAGATATGTATACCTCCGACGCGAGTCCGTGGCGCACGGAGTTTGTCACCGCCTCGGTTATTATATCCATACCGAGCCACGCAAGGCTCTCCTTTGCGGGCAGGTTTCCATCTATAATAAGCGTCACGCCTATCTCCTGCATGAGTCGGCAGAGAGTCTCCAATCTGTCGGCGGCGGTAGTCATGGCCTCCCTGCCGCTGAGCTCCTCCGGCAGGTTATAGGCGAATCTGCGAATAAGCTCCTCATCGGGCTCCTCGCCCTCGCGCAGGCTGCGGAAAAGCAGGGCGAGGCGCTGACCCAAAATATCGTGGAAGCGGCTGCGGATTCTCAGCATCTCCTCCTCGCGGCATAGAAAACGAACCTCGGATATCATCTCCTTGAGCTCGAGTCCTCTGCTCTGAAGCATGGCGCGCTGTGCGTTGAGCTCATTCGTGAGCATCCACTGCTCGGTAACATCCGCCGCCGAAAGCTGAACATAGCGTCTGTTTTTAATATATATATCGCATCTTGTGAAGAACCAGACCTTGCCGTCGGGCAGGATAAACACGGTTTTTCCGTCGATAACATTGGAGCTGCAGCTGTCCGAGACATCGCCCGAGAGCAGGCGTTCGTAGAACTTCTTTCCGTCCCTGTAAACCTCGCCGCAGAGCACCTGCATGAGCCTCTGCATACGTCCGTTTACAAGCAGTATATTTCCGTCCGGCTCGCAGAAAAGCAGACCCGAATGGAGCTCATCGAGCGCGAGCTTGACGGAATCGCGCGACAGCTCGTTTTTTATATCCCTGCGGCACACGCGCATAAGCAGCAGCGCGCGGGCAATCAGCAGAAGCTCCGCCGCGCAGAAGATGACCGCCGCCGCTTTGTACGGCAGGAGGTCTATATACGGCAGGGAGACGGACGAGACGACCGCACAGAGCAGAACATCATAGACTCGGCCGACACAGGCTACGGCTATGCACGACGCGGCAACCGCCGCAAACACGCCGTATCTCATCACCTCATATTCGCTGCCCGCGGGCAGGAACATCCAAGCGTTCAGCTGAGCGCGCGCGACGATAATGAGCATAACCAAGCTCTGAGCCGTGACCGCTGTCTGAGAAATATATGCGGCCGTGCGTTTTCTGTCCCTGAACGCACTGCGCACCACCGTATAGACGAGCGCAGCCGTCTGAAAGCCGACGCAGAAAACAGATATCATACATATGAGCACTCTGGCGGGCTCCGTGAGAGAGTATAAAAACATCAAGGCGCTTTCCCTCCCTTCGGCACGCGCAGGCTGATGCCCGCAGTCTCATCGAGGTCCTTTACCGACACTGTGCCGCCGACACCCTCGACTGCCTTTTTCAGTTCGTCGCTCATAAACTCTTCGCCGCCGTCAAAGGATGAGGGGAGCAGCTTCATCTCCGTCATGCCGTCTGTATCGGCAAGACGCTCGAGCAGCGTATTTTCTTCACCCGCGCACGAATCGAGCACGGAATAGAAGAAATCGTACATCACGCTGCCGCAGCGCGGAGACAGCGAGCCTTTTGCGGTGCAGACGGTGCTTATTCTGATATCAGCGTAGGACGCGAACTCGGAAAGCTCGTCGATATAGACGGCCAGCTCCTCCGCAGGCATATCCCCGCCCTCCTGCTCCTTGAAGAACAGGCTGCATCTGCGCTTTATGTAGCACATCAGCAGAGTTATTCGGGCGATGTCCCGCTGCTTGTTGTTCGAGCGTTCAAGTCCGTCTATCATATCGTTCATGCGCTCGAGGTGGCGTTCCATCTCGGCGTTTAAAAGCTCCATGAGGCGCACGTTTTCCTCCGCCGCGGCGAGCCTGTACTTGCTCTCGCGCTCCGTGACAAGGAGCTTGTTTGCGGAGGTCAGCTTCAAGACGTTTTCGCGTATCTCCTGCTGCATATTGAGTATCTCGGCGATACTCTCCTGCCAAACTATCATGCCGCCCGGTATGCCGTCGGCGTAGAGCAGGGTATCGCCGTGCAGAAGAAGAGGATGCTTTATATCGTCGCGGAGCTTTTCCCAATCCTCGCGCGATATCGGCCGAGCACCGGCAGAGCTGAACTCGGCATTGCCCTCGGAGTCGATTATCTGCATTCTCAGGGGTGAATTGGAAAAGAGCACGGCATATTTTTGATTGACGGGCACAAGTCCCGTTCTCATCGCAAGCTCCGCAAACGCGAGCGCAAAAACGCACGAGACGGTTGTTATATCGCTGTCGCGCGCCACGGGAACGCCTGCGGCATATGCCGCGCAGTAAACGAAAAGAAGAACCTCGCTGAGTATCGGCAGAACGAGCCTCGAACGATTGAAGCCGCGCATGGCCTTTCGCACCAAAATCGCGGTTGACAAAATCACCGCCGCGACGATAAAGGCAAAAATAAGATAATAGCCGAAGTTATATGTATAGCCTCCGCTGAAGGTTTTTATATCTTCAAACTTAAAAACCCAGCCGTGCAGGTCGTTTGTGAACACCGTCAAAAGCAAAACCGCATAGACGGCAAAGCCCGAGCAGACAAATATCTTGCGCTGCCGAACATTCCCGGAGGAATCGATCATCAGAGACAGGATAAGCATAAGAAGCGGCAGACCCATCATAAAAACATAATAAGCATACCAGAGATAGCGCCCCATAACGGGGTTCCCGTCCGTCTGATATTTCAAAATACAGACGAGCATCCAGGCTATAACCATGCCGCCGAGCGCGCGGACAAGCATTCTGATATCCTTGCGCTGGACTCTGCGCAGGGCAAAGCCCATCCAGATTATCGCCGTCATTATGACAGCCGCGCCCAAGAGCTTATGCTCAAACGATTCCGCAGAGGAATACAGACGGCTTCTGAACACTCCGCGTTTGAAAACGCTGATAAAATTCTCCGTCTGCCTCGCAAATTCTACGGCATCGCCTACCCTTTCGGCGCGCCCGTATTCGGACAGAGACGGATAGTTTTCGCCCTGAGCTTTGTCGGCGCGGAAGCCCGCCGCGGCGATTGCATCCCCGGCATTCTGCGAAAACTTCATCTCATAGCCCGACAAGACGCCGACTCCGTAGAGCAAAGTGCCCTCGGAGGGGATTATTACTTCGATATTTTTTCCCTCGCGCTTCATAAGCGCGGCCTGGTAATCCCAGCAGATATTGACGGGGGCGTCGATTTTGCCGTAGCTCAGCCTTCCGCTTTTGTTGAGCTTATGCAGCAGACCGACCGCCTCGCCGGACATATAATTCTTCTCAAGCCCGTAGGACACGGCGGCAAAAAGCATCCGCTCATACCGAGACGTAAAGCCCACGGGACAGGATATATTTTCGAGATCGCGCCAGCCTTTTATCTCCCCGTCAAAGCGCGAGCGGTCAACGGCGATAACGGCGGCGGTGGCAAAATGCTCGTACCAAATTCCGCCCGTCCCCGCGTCTTTCGAGGCGCGTGCCTGAACGTCAAAGAGGGCGAACGCCTTATCCTCTCCGTCAACGGACGAGAGCAGAGATAAGAGACCTTTGCCGTCGCGGAGGGTGCAGTCGGGCGCGATGTCGCGGAGCAGGTCAACATAGGCGGGATCCGTATCGCGGACAAACACAGTCTTTTCGTCCGACTTTATATTACAGCCAGAAAAGCAAAAAACGGCGGCAAAAAGCAGGAGCACAGCGACACCGAGTCTGCCCTTGTGCATCCGCCTCACCTCCGTCCGTGCGCCGAAGCGCAAAATTTATGATACAGTATACCGAGTTTATTATATTATACTCAACCGTTAATTTCAACAAAAAGCGTTCTGCTTTTGCCACAGTTTGCACAAAAAGGTCAATTTACGGGCGGAGTGTTGAAATAAATCGCCGGCGCGGAAAATTATCTTGATTTTCGGAATGATATCGTGTATAATACTTGCGTTCAGAATACCCGCCGGTGTGATGGAATTGGCAGACGTGCCGGACTCAAAATCCGGTGGTGGCGACACCGTACCGGTTCGACCCCGGTCACCGGCACCAATACCCCGTTCTTTCGAGCGGGGTATTTTTCTTTGCGAAACAAGCTTTCCGCAGCCGGACTGCGTGGAGACGTTTTTTGCCCTTAAAGTTTCGTCTCGGGAACACCGGACAACACGTGTCGGTATTTTGACCAAATTGCCGCTGTCCCTTTTGTGAAACCTGCTCAAATATATCCGTGTACTTGAAAAACCTTTTTACATATGGTATAATCTTTTAAAATTATGTGTAAAATTTTGCACATGAACTCGCACATAAAAACCGTATCGAAAAACCACACAAAAGGAAGGTAGAAATGAGCAAAGGAAAAAACAAGGCGCCGAGCGGAGCTATTAAGCACAACACCTACACCGGCAAAGAGCTGACAGGTTACTTAGTAGGTCTCGCAGGACAGAACATCATCTACAACATCATCGCAGGCGGACTCCAGTACTACTGGCAGTCAATTATTTTTTTGCCGGCGATGGCCATCTCGGTAATATTCTTCGTCGCCCGCGTTTGGGATGCTATCAATGACCCGATGATGGGTTCGATAGTTGACCACACCAGAACAAAGTGGGGTAAGTGCAAGCCCTACCTCATGTTCGTCCCGATCCCGATAGGAATCATTACCATTCTCACATTCTGCAACAAGACATACACCGACTACACATCGACCGGTGCGCATGTACTGATTATCGCCTGGGCGGCAATCTCCTACATTCTCTGGGGTATGTGCTACACCGTCGGCGATATTCCGCTCTGGGGTGTAACCTCGCTTATGACCGACGATGAGAACGACAGAGCAAAGGCTCTCTCGCTCGCCCGTATAGTCGCAAACCTCGGCGCTATCGGCATGCTCATCACTTTCGCAGGAAAGGCTCTCTCCCCCATGTTCCAGGAGAAGAAAGGCCTTGACCTTATTCATGCGGACAAGATGTCCTATATCATAATCGCCGTTATCCTTACGATATTCGCAACTATTCTCTTCCAGTTTTCCGGCTTCTCTGTCAAGGAGAGAGTTCAGCAGTCCGAAAAGAAGTACACAATGAAGGAGAACTTCAAAATCGCGATCTCCAACGATCCGTTCAGAAGGCTCCTCCTCTCGGGCATTCTCAGAAGCCCCATCATGCTTCTCTCGATCGTCGGTCTGTCGCTCGTTATGTACTACTTCTTCGACAACAACCTTGCCAATCTTGTTGTTGACGGCCAGCTTCAGATTATAAAAATCGTTCAGCTTCTCGTCATGGGTATCGGACTTCTCGGTGGTATGATCATCGGTACTGCCGCCACGCCGAAGATGTCCGCAAAGTTCGGCAAGAAGCAGCTCTATAACTTCTATTCAATCGCCGGTGCAGTTCCCTATGCAATGATTTTTGTCGTCTATAAAATAGCCGGCGGCAACCTTATGCAGAACATGTTCTACGTCATCCTGATGGCTATAATGATGTTCGCGGCTTCCTGGGCAATGGGCTCGATAAACATTCTCCAGTCGATAATGATAGCAGACTGCGTTGACTACGAGGAGTACAAGAACGGCGTTCGCACCGACGGCGTGTTCTTCTCCGGTCAGTCCTTCATCACCAAGCTTGCAATGGGCGTTTCCTCGCTCATCTCCGGCTTCATTTATTCGGCTGTTCACTACACCGCCAAATACATCGAGACTCTTAACCTCGACCTGGCGGCAGGAAAGTATCATTTCTACGAGGCGAACGACGGAAAATATGCTATGGCGATGTTCCTGCTTATTTCCATTCCGCCCGCAATCGGTATGCTTCTCTCCGCTATCCCAACTCTCAAGTATTCGCTCACCGATAAGGAGCACACAAGAATACTCAACGAGCTTATCGAAAGACGCGCAAGCAAGAATAACGGAAGCAACGACTGATTGTCTCCGACAAATCAATAAGCACGGCGGTGCAGCTCACTCGGGCTGCACCGTTTTTGATATGCATAAAAAATAACGGAGCAGGCAAAACCTACTCCGTTATTTTCTTTCGGGTTATTCGAGCGCCCCGTCTCCGCCCATGAGCGCTGTCAGCTCTCTTATACGTTCTATCGGGAACGGCGGGAAGCACAGCGGCTTTAATGCCATGCTCATCAGCTTCATCGGGTTATCGTCCGCGGCGATGCGGTTTGAGGACAGAGCGCCGCATATGCGGCAGCGGTGGACTATCGCCCACTCGCCGTTTTTCCTCACCCAGACCGCTATGGGGTCCATAATGCCCCCGCAGTCCGCGGCTCTGTCGCCCGGCTCGATATCGACGTGCAGGCTCGAGAGGCAATTCGGGCAGTGATTTCTGTGCTCGCTGCCCGCGCCCTGCGGCACTGCCGTGCGTCCGCACACCCTGCAAACAAAAGCTTCGTTGCAGGCGTGGGTCTTGTAATAACCTTTTTCATACTGTTTGCGTTTGTTTTCGCGATTCATTTTTCCTCCCGAAGATTGAGCTGCGGGAGGACGGCAGAGTGTGTTTTTTATTTGCCGACCTCCCGGTCAGCGCACACTCTCCGATGATTTTGTGATAAACTTCAAACAAAATCTCCTTAGTTTTTTTATTCAAGAAACGGTCAGATGACCGATATCCCGCGCATTGCGAAATAAAAGCTTATTTACCGAAAAGCTTCTTGAAGAGGTTGATTATCGCGCGGAAGGGAGCGGTGATAATCCTGAAAAGAATCTTGAAGAAGCCGTCCTTTTTCTCAACCGTTACGGTGAAATCGGATGAGGCTATGATATTGCCGTCATCGTCAACGAGAGTCATCGTTATTGTCGCGGTACCCTCTTTAATACCGGTCAGCTCGCCTTTGTTAGGCTCGACAGTAACGACGCTCGGGTCCGAGCTGCTCCATCTATAATGATAATCGACATAGTCTTCCTGTATCACAGGAGTGTATATCAGCTTTTCTCCGACCTTTATGGTAATACCGCCGTCGCCGAAGTCAATGACCTGAACCGTGTCTATCTCAACCTCGGCTGAGAGGTTCGATGCTGTATCCGTGACGCTTATTGTCGCGGTGCCGACGGAGAGAGCCTTGACAAGTCCGTTTTCGTCAACCGAAGCGACGGACGGATCGGAGGATGCCCACACGAGATCGGGCAGCGACGCGCCGTCGGGCTGCGCAGCGGCAACGAGCTGATACGAGCCGCCGACGGGGATGGGAGACGTGGGAGCCGCAAGAGTTATGCCGGTGGCGACGTTGGATTTACCGACAATGACATATTCGCTGAAATGGGTAGTCACGAACATCATCTTGCCGTTTCCGACGGGATATGCCTTCATATCGGTATATTTTCCGTTGCTCTCTCTTCTGAAAATCTTGACGCTGGACGGAAGCATACCGGCAGGAATCTCTATTTCAACGGTAGCCTGCATTTCCGTTCCGATTTTTTTGCCGTTTTTCATCAGCGCGATTTCATGAATCTCAAAAATGTTGTCCGGGCTTATCTGGAACTCTTTTTCAAGTTCGCCTTTTATAAGCTGCTTTCTCTGCATATCACAGATAACATAGTGCGAAAGGACGGTATCTTCGTCGATAACATCGGATACGACTTTCAGTTTATCTTTTGCCACAAATCCGTCCTTGCCGTCACGTTTGAACTGTATCGTAGTAACACCGCTTAAGGGGTTCAGAACGGTAGAGTATACTATCTGATTGCAGAGATCGCAGCCGGAGCCAAGCTTGAAGAAAACATCGGCTACTTTAAGGCTGCTTGAAAGAGTGCTCTCTTTTATTCCGGTTTCTATGATTTTAGCTATCACAATATTTTTTATTGCATCTTTTACATTGCTCTTGAGCACAGACCACACAGCATCGATGAAAAGGTCTGCAAAATCTTCACCGGCCTCGTCACACATACGTTTGAGCATTTCATGGGCAAACTCGGCGTTGTTGTAGATTATCTGCGGAGCCAGCTTTTTGGTGATTCCGGTTCCGAGCTCTTCCATTATACTATTAAGGAACTTGTCCTTGTCCGGTATGGATTTCAGAATAGCCTGAGTGATATTCTTGGCGATTTTGTCGGAATCCTTGTTGCTGACATCGCCAATAGCATTTGTGCTCTTCAAATATCCCAAGACCGCATCGGTGCATATACCGACGACATTATAAGCCATGGTCATATTGCAGGAGTATATATCGTTTGAAATAGTGATATATCCGTCCGCCGGGACTTCTATTGACGCTTCGGTCAATGTCGAGTTGAGAGAAGACCTGTAGGTATAGAGATCGCCCGTCATTCCCTGGCAGAAGCCTTTGCCGAGGATGCCGAAGAAGCTGCCCCAATCGGTCGGGAAATTCGTGTGCTTTGTTATTATCTGGGAGTCGTATATATCTCCGTTGGCTTTGTGCGCAACAAGCGCTGCGGCTGTACCTGAGGAGTTATAGATATTCATTGTGACCTTATATTTGTCGATACTCTCGTCGTAAACATATCTGAAGTTTTCAACCGTCAGGTCTGAGCGGTTAAAGTTAGTACCCATTTTCTTGTTTGAGACGGGAACGGAATCGGCGAGATAATCGACACTCTCGGGATAGACATTTATTCTGAACTCGTTATATGTATCGGGGTCTTCGCTGCTGAGAGAAATGTTTATCTGACCGCTGCTTTTCGCCTTTATCTCAAGCTCTATCGACTTCTCGTTGTTCTTCCTCGAAACAACATCGTAGGCGGCAGTGCCGGAAATCTTGCAGGTGGAGCTGCCTATCGGCAGCTGATCCCCGTTGCAGTCATAGAGATATATAATAAATTTTGAGGTGTCGCCGCTTTTCATCGAGGTGACGGACGAATCGGGCGAGGTCATGCAGAACGCCGACTGTATCGTGAGCTTGCAGGAGGCGGAATACTTTTTGTCCGAGGTTGAAACCGTTATAACGGTATCGCCGACGCAGACCGGGTTGACGACGCCGGAGGTTCTGTCCACGACTGCGACATTCGGGTTTGAAGAAGTCCAGACGAGGTCGGATTTTTCATATCCCGAGTTATTTCTGATGCTCGCGTAGAGATACGGGCAGACATTGTTGCTCACGGTCATCTCGCTGCGATTGAGGGAGAGGACAGAGTCATCATTCCAGTTATAGTGAATAGTGGCGTCGAACAGACTAAAATTATGTTCATAAACATGTATAGCTTTCCACTCATCTTTTGAGCCGGTGTAGTAGACGTCTTTGAGGCCTGGGCAATTGAAGAAAGCCCCGCCTCCGATGCTTGTTACGCTGTTTGGGATGGTTATGCTTGTGAGGCCGGCGCAATCGAGAAAAGCATAGAATCCGATGTATGTTACGCTGTTGGGAATTGTATATGAAGTCCGAGATTTTCCTTCGGGATATCTTTTTAATACAGTTTTTTCCTTGTTGAACAAAACACCGTTATTGCTGGAATAATAATTATTATCACTTGCAACATTAATGCTTGTGAGGCCGGTGCAACCGTCGAAAGCCTCGTTTCCGATGCTTGTTACGCTGTTACCGATGGTTATGCTTGTAAGGCCGGTGCAATATCCAAAAGCAAAGCGTCCGATGCTTGTTACGCCGTTGGGGATGGTTATGCTTGTGAGGCCGGTGCAATATGAGAAAGCCCCGCCTCCGATGCTTGTTACGCTGTTTGGGATGGTTATGTTTGTGAGGCCGGCGCAATCGCGAAAAGCCCCGTCTTCGATGCTTGTTACGCTGTCGGGGATGGTTATGCTTGTAAGGCCGGTGCAATCTTTGAAAGCCGCCTCTCCGATGCTTGTTACGCTGTTGGGAATCGTTATGCTTGTGAGGCCGGTGCAATATTCGAAAGCATAGTTTTTGATGCTTGTTACGCTGTTGGGGATGGTTATGTTTGTGAGGCCGACGCAATCGCGAAAAGCCCCGTTTCCGATGCTTGTTACGCTGTCAGGGATGGTTATGCTTGTGAGGCTGGTGCAACCGTCGAAAGCCCAGTATCCGATGCCTGTTACGCTGTTGGGGATGGTTATATTTGTGAGGCCGGTGCAATTGAGAAAAGCATAGAAACTGATGTATGTTACGCTGTTGGGAATTGTATATGAAGTCCGAGATTTTCCTTCGGGATATCTTTTTAATACAGTTTTTTCCTTGTTGAACAAAACACCGTTATTGCTGGAATAATAATTATTATCACTTGCAACATTAATGCTTGTGAGGCCGGTGCAACCGTCGAAAGCCTGGTGTCTGATGCTTGTTACGCCGTTACCGATGGTTATGCTTGTGAGGCCGGTGCAATCGTAGAAAGCTGCGATTCCGATGCTTGTTACGCTGTCGGGGATGGTTATGCTTGTGAGGCCGGTGCATTTTTCGAAAGCTCCGTCTCCGATGCTTGTTACGCTGTCGGGGATGGTTATGCTTGTGAGGCCGATGCAATCCAAGAAAGCCCTGTCTCCAATGCTTGTTACGCTGTTGGGGATGGTTATGCTTGTGAGGCTGCTGCACCAGCCGAAAGCTCCGTCTCCGATGCTTGTTACGCTGTTGGGGATGGTTATGCTTGTGAGGCTTCTGCAATCTTCGAAAGCTCCGTCTCCGATGCTTGTTACGCTGTTGGGGATGGTTATGCTTGTGAGGCTTCTGCAATCTTCGAAAGCATCGTCTCCGATGCTTGTTACGCTGTTGGGGATTGTTATGCTTGTGAGGCCGTGGCAATCCCAGAAAGCCCTGTCTCCGATGCTTGTTACGCCGTTTCCGATGGTTATGCTTGTGAGGCTTCTGCAATCTTCGAAAGCCTCGTCTCCGATGCTTGTGACGCTGTTGGGGATCGTTATGCTTGTGAGGCCGGTGCAATCGTAGAAAGCACTGTGTCCGATGCTTGTGACCGGCTTTCCGTCAATTTCAGACGGTATTGTTATTGCGCCGCTCGCCGATTCTTTGCAGTCGGTTATGGTAATCGTGCCGTCCGAGCTGACCGCATAAGTGTATATATCATATGTTGCCGCCTCGGCTTTGGGCGCGAAAAGGCTTGCCCAATCAACGCCCGCAAGCTCGCTTATCGGCGCGACGCCGAGCACCATGATGAGTGCAAGGGTCAGAGCCAAAAGCGACTTGAAAATGTTTTTCCGTTTTGTTTTCATTGTTTTTTGCCTCCGTTTTATTTTTTACGGCAGTGCCGTTTTATACCTTGGTTGTGGGGTGCGGGTCAATATATTTTGTGCGGACTCCTCGGGCGGATGATATCCGCCCCTACCGCATAACTTTGAGCGAAGCGAAACAACCCCTCAGTCTTGGCTTCGCCAATCCAGCTCCCCTGCAGTGGAGCCAAAATATATTATTCGACAAACAACGTGCTTCTACGCACATTTCGGCGTCCCGTACCATCTGCAATTCTGCGTAGCATAACAGCATAAACCCCGACTACAAATCATAGTCGGGGTTTGTTATTTGGTTTATGCCGAATATGCCTCTTATTTCGGCAGGTTGGCGAACAGCTTTACATTGTCGAATGTATATGTATACTTGCCGTCCTCAATGCCATGGATTATCTCGCAGACCTTGTCGTTATACGGAGTCGGCACACCGTACTTTCTGCCGTAGGCGCAGACAACACCGTTTATCGCATCAACTTCGCACTTCTTGCCCTTTTCAAGATCCTGGAGCATGCTCGCCTTGAGGAGCCTGTGCTTCTTGATGCAGATCGGGATGAGCGCGAAGGATATCTTCTTCTTTATGCCGTTGCCCTTGTAGTCGAGAAGCTTGACGATATCTTTGCCCTGAACCGGCTCGATTTTTATTCCCGCCGCCGCGGCAACATCGATGCACTCTTTTATAAGATTCTGGCAGCAGACACGCGAGGTCTTGTTCTCTGCGGCGTCGCCGAAAGTGCCGCCGATAACGGCGGACATGCCGCTGAACGCGGCGTTGATGAGCAGCTTCGACCAGCGGACGCCCATGAAGTTATCCTCAACCTCTACGGGGCACATCTTCTCAAGCAGCGCCTTGACCTGCATGAGTTTGCCGTCCTTCTGACCGTTCATCCTGCCCAGACCGAAGCTCATACTGTCGGGCTCGCTCGTAAGCTCGGAAACGCCCTTGCCGTGGAGCGTTGCGCCCCAAGCGACGGTGCAGCCCATCGTTCTGTCCTCGCCGACAACCTCGGAGACAGAGAGCTCCGGGAGTCCGTTCTGAAGCGTGCAGACGATGCAGTCATCGGTCATGTTCTTCTGAAGATTCTTCAGGACATTTACGTTGTCGAGCTGCTTTGTCAGCAGGATTATCAGCTCATATTTTTCGGTCATCTCGTCGGGAGTCAGCGCGTGAACCGGGACGGTCATATTGACAGTGCCAATTATCTTTGCGCCGTCTTTGTTGAGCGCGTCGACATGTTCGCGGTTGCGCGTGATAAGATCGACATCCACGCCCGCCTTTGCGAGATATGCGCCGAGCACGGTGCCGAGCGACCCCGCGCCGTAAATTGCGGTTTTCATAGAAATCCCCTCTTTGATAAAATTTTATCGATATGATTATATCACGCAGAGCGGCGATTTACAAGAAAACTTTTCGTTCCCTGCGGAGTATGTCCGCGAGAATTATTTTGATTTATCCCAATAGGGGTAATCGGTAAACACGAACTTTCCCTCCGCATTTTTCCCTGTCGGCAGCTTGACATAGATGATATCGTCAACCGAGCGTTTTCTTACGGCCATAACAACCGTGAAATTCCCGTTGCCGTCATCCTCGACGTGATGCATCCAGCTGTTATAGGAGACTTCGCCGTCGTTTTTCTTATATGCTACATATATGTTGTCGTTATGCTCTATCAAATCCCTGTCGGCGACAGCTTGGCTCAGTATTTTATCTGTAAACTCCTCGGAAAAGACCTCTAAAAATTTTTTGCGGACCTCTTCCATAGTGGTCACATACCGGTATTGGGGGAACATTGGAATATACTTTCTGAATCTTATTGTCACGGGCTTCTCCCCGGCGGAATACTCGCCCGCAAAATTCAGAGTCAGCCAGAGGCTTCGCGCCTTATCCGCCAAATCACGCGCGTCGGTCTCATGCAGAATAGACCCGTCCTCGGGATAAAGCTCATACCCGTTTATGCCGTGCAAGCTTTCTATTATTTCTCGCTTGTCGCTCTCATAGGTCTCCCAAAGCGCAAGCGCGGCATCGGAAACTTTTTCCGAGTATGCGTTTATCCGATAATGGTCGCGCGCCGTAACAAACAGGGTGTTTTCGTCCGAAACAAGCCGCCTCACTTCCACTCTGCCCTTGTAGGAGTCCGAGGAATAGCCGTTGCCGGTATCGATTATAAAGAACGTGAGCTCATTGCCGTCCGTTTTATCGACGGAAAACGCCACCATGCCCTCCGAAAAACTGGCGCTGACTACGCCTACCCAACTTTTGGGGAGCGAAATCGCATAGCTCCCTTCGGAAAACTCGGTGCTTCTTATTTTATTCGAGGTTATCAGCCTGTTAATCCCGGCTCTTAATGTTTGGTAATTTTTCGGGAAGTTATTGCTCCCGCTCGCCTCAATCTCCGTTCCGTCCGCCAAGACAGCAGAAAAGCTCATCGAGCTTCCGTCGAGAACATCGGGGGGATTTGCGCCTCGGAAGCCCGCCCAGTCATCTATTCTGCAATTTCCGAACAGGGCACACACCTCGCGGTAGAGATTCTCGTCCCCGTCAACCGAGCGGATGACGTCGCGGGATTCGACAAAGCAGGACAGCTCGTTATCCCAGTCATTCGAGCTCATATAATACTCAAGATGTACTCCGTCCTCTGTTTTGCATCCCTCATACACGGCGTTCTGTGCCGAGCAGTTGTTCTCCGTCAGCTTAAAGCTTTTAAATTCCATAGGATCGCCTCCGTAGTCATTGTTCTGTTTCGATGAGCACGCGGGAAAAATCAGCAAGAGAATGCACACGAGTGCAAAAGAAATAAAGCGCTTTTTCATTTTCCTGTTACCTTTCCTTGATATGCCGCACTGCGCCAAAAGAGCAAGGGCTTCGGTTCTCTTATGTCCGTTATATTTTCTGTTCCGAACAAGTCACTCCTTTATAAGCTCATTTCTCAATATTAATTATATCACAACGCATTGATTTTTCAAGAAATAGCTGCAAACTCGGGAGTTTGTCTCCCAAAAAAGCTGCCGGGCGCAAAAAGTCCTTCAAAAAAGTCCTTCAAAAATGCAGAAAAACTCCCGAACAGCAATGCTGCCCGGGAGCTGATATTCGTCTTGTAAGCGGTAAAAATTCAGCGCTTCGAGAACTGGGGTGCACGGCGAGCGCCCTTGAGACCGTATTTCTTTCTTTCGGTCATTCTCGGGTCTCTGGTCAGGAAGCCTGCCTTCTTGAGTGCGGGGCGAAGCTCTGCATCATACTGAAGGAGTGCTCTGGAGATACCGTGGCGGATAGCACCTGCCTGGCCGGTCACGCCGCCGCCGTTGACGCGGCAGATGACGTCGAGCTTTTCGCTGGTGCCTGTAAGAGCGAGAGGCTGGCGGACGATGAGCTTGAGGGTCTCAAGGCCGAAATAATTGTCAATCTCTCTGTCGTTGATGATGATCTTGCCGGTGCCGGCATAAAGACGGACTCTGGCGACTGATTTCTTTCTGCGGCCTGTGCCGTAGAAGTAAGGAACTGAATCGTACATTATTTATTGCCTCCCTTCATTAAAGAGCCCACTCTTCGGGCTTCTGTGCTTCGTGCTTGTGCTCAGCGCCTCTGTAAACGCGGAGTCTGGTCAGAGCGGTGCGGCCCAGAGTAGAATCGGGCAGCATACCCTTGACTGCAAGCTCGACAGCGAACTCGGGCTTTGTCTTCATGAGGGTGCTGTACTTGACCTCTTTCATGTTGCCGATATAGCCGGTGTGATGATAATACATCTTCTGGTTGAGCTTGTTGCCGGTGAGGACAGCCTTCTCAGCGTTGATGATGATTACATGATCGCCGCAGTCGGCGTGAGGAGCGAATGTGGGCTTATGCTTGCCGCGAAGAAGGACGGCAGCCTGAACTGCTACCTTGCCGAGAGGCTTACCGGCAGCATCGATGACATACCACTTACGGGTGATGTCGCCCGCTTTGGGCATATAAGTTGACATACTTGTTACCTCCGATTTCTTAATGCTACGATATATTACCACATCGCTCTATGCTTGTCAAGCACTTTTTCTTTAAATTTTAATTTATGTTTTGCTATCTCCGTTTTTCTCAAGTTTTCTCGTTTTTTCATACCATTTGCTCGCTTATGATTTACGAAAAAATTTTGCCGATAGCGCGATAAAATCGACAATCTACCGCTCAAATTGACTTTATCCCCGGCATAGTATATAATAAATGTATTATATAAGCTCACGGAGGCAGACATGAAAAAAGAAGAGATAAAGCGCATGAACGATCTCTATCACCTGTCGCAGGAGAGGGATCTGAGCGAAGAGGAATTCGTCGAATGGGAGGGTCTCAAAAAACAGTATGTCGCCGATTTCAAGGCGAACCTTACAGCCCAGCTCGACAATACATATATAATAGACGACAAAGGCAACAAGCGCAAGCTCGAAAAGAAGTCGGGCGACAAGTAATCTGCGCGGACACAAAAACGAAAGAGTGATATTATGTTTTGCAGAAATTGCGGGAAACAGCTCGAAGACGGATTCAAGGTCTGCCCATATTGCGGCGAACCGGTGAGCCTCGCGGAGAGCGACGCCAGACGCGCGGCGCAGGAACAGTCCGCCGCAGAAGATACTCAGCCCGTACATAATGATATTCTGAAAGAGCCGGCTCCCCTGCCTGCTCCCGCACCCGTTCAGCCAAAGGCGAACAAGAAGCCCGAGCAGGAAAGCGAAAGCACCGGCGGATGGAAAGTTCTCGGATTTTTCCTCGGCTTCTTCGGTCCGCTGCTGTGGTTCCTTCCGCTCGTCAGCCTCGTGCTCTATCTAATATGGAAGAGCGACAAACCGAAGGTCGCCAATGGCATCGGTCAGTTCACGCTGATAGGTCTCGCGGTCGGCGTGGGACTCGCAGTTATTATTGCGATAATCGTCGGAGTGCTGTTTGCGATAACCGCGTCGATGACTGTGTTTGAAATGATACGCAGCTTCTTCCACGGTTCGCTCGGCGGGATAAACGATCTCGTCAGAAGTCTCCCGTTCATCGACTGAGCAACATAAAAATATTGAAACCGCCCGTGTTTTTTCCTTCAGAAATTCGGGCGGTATTTTTTGCACAATTTTGAATTTATTCATTGACATTCATTCGATATTCAGCAATTATTCATTGATTCTTTTCCGCAAGCGGTAAAGCTTTCCTCCTTGCTGATGTGGATAACTATGTGGATAATGTGGATAACTTTTATGTTTTGATGACTATTTGGAATATATGCGTAAAGTAAAAAACTTTACAGTTTGATTTTAATAACTATATGGAAATATTCTGCATAAGCCGCATATGCAGTGACAAAAAATTAACCCGGTTGCAGGAAAACTTGCAGCCGGGTTTTATGCATAAAATTTTACGCGTGATTTTTGTCTATTTTGCCAATATCAGACGTTCGCGAGAGCCGCGTCAAGATCGGCGATTATGTCATCGACATTCTCTGTTCCGACAGAAAGTCTGACAAGATTTTCATAGACTCCGCAGTCGTCGAGCTCCTGCGCGGTGAGCTGGCGATGAGTTGTGCTCGCCGGGTGCAGACAGCAGGTGCGGCTGTCCGCAACATGGGTGACTATCGCCGCGAGCTTGAGGCTGTCCATGAATCTGACCGCGTCCTCTCTGCCGCCTTTTATTCTCAGCGAAATGACGCCGCAGGTGCCGTTGGGCATATACTTCTGCGCAAGGTCATAGTATTCGTCGCCCTCGAGGCCGGGATAGCGGACGGACTCAATCTTCGGATGAGCCTTCAGGAACTTTGCAACGGCGAGAGCGTTTGAGCAATGGCGCGGCATACGCAGATGCAAGGTCTCGAGTCCAAGATTGAGCAGGAATGCATTCATCGGGGACTGAATTGAGCCAAGGTCGCGCATGAGCTGAGTCGTGCACTTTGTTATATATGCAGCCTTGCCGAACTGCTCGGTGTATACAATACCGTGGTACGACTCGTCGGGAGTTGTAAGTCCCGGGAACTTGTCGTTCTGAGTCCAGTCGAAGTTGCCGCTGTCAACTATAACTCCGCCTACGCTTGTCGCGTGGCCGTCCATATATTTTGTGGTCGAATGGGTAACTATATCCGCGCCGAACTCAAACGGGCGGCAGTTTATCGGGGTTGGGAAAGTGTTGTCGACTATCAGCGGCACGCCGTGGGAATGAGCCGCTCGCGCATACTTCTCAATATCGAGCACAACGAGCGAGGGATTAGATATAGTCTCGGCGAACACGGCTTTTGTGTTATCTTTGAATGCCGCGTTGAGCTCCTCTTCCGTCGCATCGGGGCGGACAAAGGTGAAATCTATGCCGAGTTTTTTCATCGTGACGTTGAAGAGATTGAATGTTCCGCCGTATATCGCGGATGCTGCAACGACATGGTCGCCTGCGGAGCAGATATTGAAAACGGAGAAGAACGACGCCGCCTGGCCGGACGAGGTGAGCATCGCGCCGACGCCGCCCTCAAGGTCGGCTATCTTCGCGGCTACGCAGTCGTTTGTCGGGTTCTGGAGACGGGTGTAGAAATATCCGGACTCCTGCAGATCGAAGAGCCTGCCCATCTGCTCGCTCGATTCGTATTTATATGTCGTGCTCTGGACTATCGGCACAACGCGCGGCTCGCCGTTTTTCGGAGTGTAGCCAGACTGCACGCACTTTGTTTCTATATTAAAGCTCATTTTGTCTTCTCCTTTTTGTAGTCTTTGAGAAAATGACCCATAAGGTCGAAGCCGGGATCAACAAAATTACCGGTCTCGGATGCTGTTTTTTCATTTATGCTCGCAACGCCGCTGTCAAGCTCTTTGCCTTTACGATAAATCAGATACGGCACAGGGTCGGAGGCGTGGGTGCGGGTCGATATCGGGGTCGGATGATCCGGCAGAACCATGACTTTATAATCGTCCTGAGTGTTGAGATAGTCAAGGATTATAGGCATTATACGGCTGTCAATAAGCTCGATTGCTTTGACTTTATTTTCGGGCTCGTTTCTGTGGCCGCACTCGTCGGGAGCCTCGACATGGATATAGACAAGGTCCTGACCTTTACACCATTCGTCGATTGCAGCGTTCGCTTTGCCCTCGAAATTCGTGTCGATATAGCCGGTTGCGCCCTCGACTTCGGGGGTGTTCATGCCGGCGCAGATGCCGATGCCCTTGAGCAGGTCAACTGCCGAGACGATGCTGCCTTTCACGCCGAACTTCTCTTCAAAGGACGGCAGAGCAGGACGGCTTCCCTCGCCCCAGAGCCAGATAGAATTTGCGGGGAGCTTGCCCTCGGCTATTCTCTTCTTGTTCACGGGGTGATCCTTCAGAAGGTCGTAGCTCTCGCGCATCATGGCGATAAGCTTTTCGGCGTTCGGCGAAGTCGAAAGATATTCGCCGATAACTCTGCCGGAGATATCATGCGGAGGGGTCATCTTGCCGAGATCCGTCGTGCCGTTATGTACGATAAGGCAATGGCGATAAGCCACGCCGCTGTAAAAATCAAATTCGCTGCTGCCGAAATGCTCCTGCACGGTCTCGATTATCTGCGCCGCCTCTTCGGTCGAGATATCGCCGCCGGAGTAGTCGAGCATGGTCTTTGCGCCGTAATCCGCCTCGTCGCTCAAGGTGACAAGGTTGCAGCGCAGAGCGATATCCGTTTCGCTCATCTTGACTCCGATGCTGACCGCCTCAAGGGGCGAGCGTCCTGTGTAGCACTTCTTCGGATCGAATCCGAGCACGCTCATATTTGCAACATCGCTGCCGGGTTTGAGTCCGGCGGCAACGGTTCTGACAAGTCCGACTTCACCCTTCGACGCGAGCGCATCGATATTGGGCTTCTTTGCAACTTCCATCGGCGTCTTGCCGCCGAGAGCCTCAACGGGATAATCCGCCATGCCGTCGCAGAGAACTACAGCATATTTCATATATCTTCACCCTTTCAGAGAATTTATGCACAAACGATGCATATCGGGCGCGGCAAGTTCGGTTAGCATATGCATACTTGCCCGCCGCTGCTTTAATTATATCATAAAGTATCAGCGCATTAAAGCGGAAATTGCGAAAGATTATACACATATACTATATAAAAAAGAGTGCAAAATGACGAAAAATTATTTGTCAAAATGCGCTTGCAGCATATAATTGAGCGAGGCACAATGATATAATCGATTTGGAAGAAATATTCAGGAGGAGGATACATATGACAAGAAAATTATTCGCGCTTTTGCTCGCGTGCCTGCTGATTCTCATGAGCTTCACGGCGTGCGGCAGCAAAACGCCCGAAGCGGACACAACTGCGGCAGAAAACACAACTGCGGCAGAAGTCAATGCGCAGACGAGCGCAGAAGAAACAGCGGCAAGTTCAGAAGCGGTATCCGAATCCGCAGAGGAGAGCACTGCTCAGAGCGCACAGAAACCGACGGCAGACAAGCCGGCATCGAAGCCCGCAACAACTGCAAAATCGAATAATTCCGGTTCAGCTTCAAAAGGCAAGCTTGAAGTCAGCGCAGGAAGCGTCAAAAGCATCGCCGGCGCAAAAGTGCTCAGGGCGTGGAAGCTCAATTCAAACGGAGTGAATATAGAAATCCACCGAATAGCCTATGGGCCGCAGATAACTCAGGCTTTCAAAAAAGCGAACGCTGACGGCGCTATCGACTACGACAAGACAGTCACTTATCAGCCCATAATCAATGTCGCGATAATCACCTGCTCGCCCGAGCACATCGGCGTTGCATCGAGCCAACAACTTCTCGGCACGAATGTCGGCAAGGTCGAAGATATGGGCAGAAAGAGCGGCGCGCTCATAGCAATAAACGGCGAGGCAGGCTCAACATATAAAAAAGGCGCTCCGACAATTCGCAGCGGTTCGATTGTTTCGACGGACGGCAGCGGGCAAAAGCGACTGCTGATCTACAGAAACGGCACATGGAAAGTCGAAACGCTCACAAACGAGAACTGCAAATCTTATATCTCGCAGGGCGTTTACAATTCCCTGCGCTACCAGTGGCAGGTCATAGCAAACGGCAAGGCGACCAACGAGCACGACACTTATTATCACAACCGCACGGTGTTCGCGCAGATATCGGAGAACAAGTATATCATGGCTGTCGGCGAATTCATGCCGCTCGACAATATGATGAAAGTCCTCATAGCATACGGCGCGAGAAATGCGTTTTTGCTAAACGGCGGCAACTGCTCGTCGATGTATGTCAAGGGCATCGGCAACACGACCGGCACAAAAGCGACTCAGCTCAAGAATCTCAACAAGCCGTGCGTTATCGAGAGCGAATTTTTCGCGGCAAACGGCATGCTCGGGCTCAACTCCGCCGGAAAGCAGAAGCTGGGCGGACCTTGCAACGAGCTCGACATAGTATATGTAAAATAAAGCAGAAGGGGTGAGACGATGAAAAAGGCTTTCAGAGCGGCTGCAATTGCGGCAATATTGCTATTTGCGCTGACTTTTATCGGGAACGCAAAAATCAAAAGCGCATCGGCTCACCTGCTGTTTTCTTCGTCCGTCAGCGTCGGTGGAAATGAATCGCGGGAAGTCACGCTCAAGAGCGACGACAGAATAGCCATCGGCTCATATCTCGGCGAGCCTATTGTATGGAGAGTCATCGAAACGGGCGGCAAAACTCTGCTCATGAGCGAAAAAGTGCTGTGCTTCAGGGCGTTCGACCCGTCTGAGGACGGCATCGGCAGTTCCGATTATTTCGCCTCTCCCCTGCGCGCATGGCTCAATTCGGAGAGCGGATTTTTAAATCCGGAGAATTTTTCAGAGTTTGACCTTTCGCTCATATCGCCCGACCGAAACGGCGATTCAATATTCCTGCCGTCAAAAGATATGCTCAAAAATATAAGCGCCGCCGACCGCCGCAGAAGCCCGACCGAGCAGTGCATCAAAAATGATACTTCGCGCTATTTAACTCTGCGCAAATACTGCTGGTATTGGACAAGCTCCCCGGTTTCGACAAATCAGAGCAGCGTTACGACGGTCACCACGACCGGCGGGTTCTATAAAACGCTCGCGGCGGACGAGCTGTGCGGCGTATGCCCGGCGATGTATCTTCGCAGCGGTATTCTCGTTCTTCGCGGAAGCGGAACCGCCGAAAATCCGTATGCGTTGGCGGGAGGTGGCGAAAGATGAGAGAAAAGCTGAAAGAATTTCAAAACTCTCCGCACTCGATAATCGCCGCATTCTCCGCCGCCGTGCTGTTTTTCTGCACGGTGTTCACTCGGCTGATCCTCAAAACCGACGACGGTCACTTTCTCGGCATACTCCACCGAAACGGATTCACAGTAACAAGCTGGCTGCACGAGCGGTACACGACCGTGTCCGGGCGGATAGTCGGCGAATGGCTGATGATAAATTTTCTGCGCCTGCCGCTTATTTTCTGGAAGCTGTTCATCGCCGCGCTGATTATATATATAATGTATTTTCTCTGCCGCCTGTCGGACTTTTTCGGCGAAAAGGCAGATATAAGACAGAGATATATCTTCGCCTGCTCGGTGCCGTTGGCAGTATTCCTGCCATGCCTCAACCCGTCGGTGTTCTGGTTTGCGGGTTCGTTCACATTCCTCGTTCCGTTCGCCGCCTTGCTTATCACGGTGACTCCACTCACATTCGAGGTATTCGGCGGGCGCGTGAATCCCATGGCATATGTCGCCGCCGCGATTGCTTCTGTCGTCGCGGCATCTCAGGAGCAGTCCTGCGCCGCGGCGCTCGCGCTGCAAGTGATTCTGCTGATTTTTTCGGCATATCAATGCAAACTTGGATTCCGTCAATTCATCCCGCTCCTGCCGAGCGCAGTTTCCGCCGCGGTGTTAGTTCTATCGCCCGGACTTCGCGGGCGCGGAGCGATGGAAGCGGCAGCGGGTTTTGAAAGATTCTCTAAAATGAATATATTTGAAAGACTGCTCTGCGGATTTTCGAATTATTTTGCATTTTCATTTTTCTTCTCGCTGATAACAGCAGCTGTTTTTCTCGTTCTGCTCGGCGCATCGGTATATGAAGCGTTCGGCGGTTCGCGGAAAATAAAGAAAATTATATCAGTCTTTGCAATATTCGCCTCGGTTCTGTGCGTCGGAGTCAACGCCGCATATATTATTATCCGCCGCACCACCCCGGACAAGGGCTTTGAAAAGATGTTCAAGAGCGGCAATTATCTTCCGCTCGAACTCGCGGTTATCGCACTCTGTTTTGTCTTTCTCTTTAGCCTTTTCATTCTTATAGCGGCGCTCATCAAAAAAAACAAAAAGCTCGGGTTCACCGTCGGCGTGCTGTTCAGCGCCGCCGTCTGCTGCGCCGCAGTGCTCGGATTCTCTTCGTCCGTCTACGCCTCCGGTCAGCGCGTGTTTTACTACACCGAGATGTTCACGCTCATCGCCTGCGCAGCGATGTATTCTTCACTTTCTGAGAGTAAGGCGAAAAAATTCGCGGGATATGCAGTTCCGACAGCCGCATTTATTTTCTATATTATCAATTGTTTCACCTACGCATTCCTTGAGATACCCATAATGGACTAAAATAAATTGTAAAGCGATTTACTTTACAATTTACACACCTATTTTTTAGCGCAAAAATCAAAGCTCCCGTGCGACTTTCCCGATATATCAACACATTCGGGGACGCATGGGAGCTTTTGTTTTTTGATTTATAAATCATGTAAAGCTTAACAGCTTGTCATCAATGACCGTGCGGAACGACATCGAGTTTATCATGTTCCTCGCCGAGATCGGCGCGCAGGAGCGCAAAGAACACTATCGCGAGCAATATTTCGGCGCACCAGATGGTCTTGCCACCGAGATAGCCGCAGAGAAAAGTTGAAGCGACCGCGCCCGCGACAAACGAGCCTATCATCAGCAGATGCGCGAACATCTTGCCGCGCGCCTCTTTATTACCGCTGCGAAGCCACTTGACGAGGTTCGAGCCGACCTGGCGGACATGGTTGGTGCAGAAGGTAGTCGCCATCGGAATCTTTTTCGCCTGGCGGAATGTGTTGAACTGCATCGAAGCGATAAAATTCACAGCCACCTGGCAGATCTGCGGCGGCGCATCGTCCGGGACGAAGCCGAGCGCAAATATCCACGCCATTTCAAACGCCACGAACGCCGTGTCCCAGCGGACTATCTTGCGGCGGTTTATATGCTTGGGCAGAAATTCCGAAATGACCGTGCCGAGCAGATAAGCCGAAGCGGGCAGAAGATAATACAGCGCCTTGCGCCAGTTCCCGCGCCCGAGCTGAACCGCCATGAGCACGAAGTTCGCCGTCTGCGCGTTGCAGAACACGCCGCCCTTTTGAACATAAGTATATGCGCCGAAAAATCCGCCGACCGCTATCATGACGGCAAATATCCAGAGCTTTTCGCATTCGAGAAGCTCTTCCTCTTTTTTGAGAGCCTTTTCTTTCATCGTTCACCACACCGTTTATTTTCTACAACGCATAAGTTTATCACTGCTCCCCGTCTCTGTCAAGGAACGGGAAATAGCCGCAGCATCTTGAAAGAAAGCCGTTTTCATGGTATTATTTAGGGTATTATATACCATTATAGAATGCAGTATAAAACAAGAGGAGAATAGCATGTCAAAGCTTTTGAAGTATTTGAAAAAATACAAAATTGAAAGTATTCTCGCGCCGTTTTTCAAGCTCATTGAAGTGGCGTTCGAGCTGACTGTTCCGCTGATAGTCTCAACTATAATCGATGTCGGCATAGAGAACGGCGACAAAGTTTATATTATCAAACGCTGCCTGCTGCTCGGTCTGCTCGGCATACTGGGTCTTTGCAGCACGCTTGTAGCGCAGTATTTCTCGGCGAAAGCGTCGGTCGGCTTCGCTACCGATATCCGCCACGCGCTCTTCAAGCATATCGGTAAGCTCTCTTATTCCCAGCTCGATTCGCTCGGCGCGCCGACGCTCATAACCCGCCTGACCGGCGACATAAATCAGGTGCAGACCGGAACGAACCTGACTCTGCGCCTCGTCCTGCGCTCGCCGTTCGTCGTATTCGGCGCGGTGATAATGGCGTTCACAGTCGATGTAAAATCGTCGCTCGTGTTTGTCGTTGCGGTGCCCGCTCTCGCCGCGGTCGTGTTCGCGATAATGCTCGTGTGCATACCGATGTACCGCAAGGTTCAGCAGAAACTGGACGGACTGCTGAGCAAGACGCGCGAAAACCTGCTCGGTACCCGCGTTGTCAGAGCGTTCTGCAAAGAGGAAGAGGAAATTGCGGACTTTGACGCGAAGAACAACGCCCTGACCGAGATGCAGACGGCGGTCGGCAGGATATCCGCTTTCATGAACCCCGCAACCTTCGTGCTCATAAACCTCGCGATAATCGCGCTGATATATGTCGGCGCAATACGCGTTGATTCCGGCGCCATCTCGCGCGGCGCGGTCGTTGCGCTCTATAACTACATGTCACAGATCCTCGTTGAGCTGATAAAGCTCGCGAATCTCATAATCAGCGTCACAAAGGCGATTGCCTGCGGCAACCGAATTCAATCGGTGCTCGATATCGAGCCCGGCACCGTCCCCGGCACTGTCACCGACGGCAACGAAAACAGCGAATATTCGGTCGAGTTTGACAAGGCGTGCCTGTCATATAACGGCAGCGAAGAATCGCTGCACAATATCGACCTCAAAATAAAGCGCGGCAGCTCGATAGGGGTTATCGGCTCGACCGGCTCGGGCAAAACCTCGCTCGTCAATCTTATTCCGCGATTCTACGATGTCACCGGCGGGTGTGTGCTCGTTGACGGCGTTGACGTGCGCGACTATGACACAAAGGCTCTGCGCTCGAAAATAGGCGTCGTCTCGCAGAAAAAAGCCCTGTTCGCCGGCACTGTCAGGGACAATATCCGCTTCGGCAAGCAGGACGCCACAGACGAAGAAATCTGGCAGGCGCTCGAAACGGCGCAGGCAAAGCAGATGATAGAGGACAAGAGCGGACAGCTCGACTTTGTCCTCGAACAGGAGGGCAAGAACCTCTCGGGCGGTCAGCGCCAAAGAATGACTATAGCCCGCGCCCTCGTCAGAAAACCAGAGGTGCTCATCCTCGACGACGCAGCGAGCGCACTCGACTACGCCACCGGTGCGGCGCTGAACAAGGCGCTGAGAAACACCGACTTTGCCCCGACCGTCATAACCGTGTCCCAGCGCGTTGCGGCGATAAGAAACGCCGATACCATAGTAGTCCTCGACGAGGGCGAGATAGTCGGCATGGGCACGAACGACGAGCTCCTGCGCTCGTGCGAAGTCTACAAAGAAATTTTCGATTCCCAGCTTGAAAAGGAGGATGCGTAACTGTGAAGAACAAAACCGTTTTCAAGCGAGTTATCGCGGTCATCGGCCGCTCGAAGCTTCTGCTGTTCCTTTCGCTCATCCTCTCCGTTGCAAGCGTCATTCTCTCGCTGTATATCCCCGTCCTCGCCGGACGCGCGATAGACGGAATAAAGCTGCACGGCAATGTTGATTTTGAAGTCATAAAGAAGTGTCTTTTCGGCATTCTGATCTGCGCCATAGTCGGCGGAGTGCTCCAGTGGGTGATGAACATCATCAACAACCGCATAGCCTATAACACCGTGCGCGATATACGCTCAAAGGCGTTTTCGCATATGCAGACCCTGCCCGTGGCGTTCGCCGACTCCCACCCCTACGGCGACATCGTCAGCCGCATAACTGCGGACGCGGAGCAGTTTGCCGACGGACTGATATTGGGCTTCTCGCAGCTTTTCACCGGCGTTGTCACGATAGCCGTGACACTCGTTTTCATGCTCACTATATCGCCGCTCATCACTCTCGCGGTCGTGGTGCTGACCCCGATATCGCTGTTCACGGCGCGTTTTATAGCCCGCCGTACTTATTCGATGTTCAAAAAGCAGTCCGAGACCCGCGGCGAGCAGACCGCGCTCATCAACGAGATGATACAGAATCAAAAGACCGTTCAGGCGTTTTCATATGAAGACAGAGCGGTTGAAAGATTTGACGAGAGCAATGAAAAATTGCGCAAATATTCGCTCAAATCCATATTCTTCTCGTCGCTTACAAACCCGACCACCAGATTTATCAACAATCTTATCTACGCCGTAGTCGGGCTCATGGGCGGAATATTTGCCATCGGCGGCATGGTGACCGTCGGCGGATTCGTCAGCTTCCTCGCCTACTCGAACCAGTACACAAAGCCGTTCAACGAGATTTCCGGCGTCGTGACGGAGCTCCAGAATGCCCTCGCCTGCGCGTCAAGAATATTCGAGCTCATAAACGAAAAGCCCGAGGAGTCGGACGAAAATTGCTCGGCGCTCAGCGACCCCGAGGGAAGCGTGGAGTTCGACAATGTCCGCTTCTCATATGACAAGAGCAAGAAGCTCATCGACGGCTTCGATTTCTTTGCCCCGTCCGGCAAGACAATAGCCGTTGTCGGTCCGACAGGATGCGGCAAGACTACGCTTATCAATCTCCTGCTCCGCTTCTACGACGTTGACGGCGGAAGCATAAAGGTTGACGGCGAGAATATAAATGACATCACACGCCACAGCCTCAGACACCATTTCGGCATGGTGCTCCAGGACACCTGGATAAAGAACGGCACAGTCCGCGAGAATATAGCGTTCGGCAAGCCCGACGCCACGGACGAAGAGATAATCGCCGCAGCCAAGGCTGCACGCGCTCACAGCTTTATAAAGCGCCTCAAAAACGGCTACGACACCGTCATCGGCGATGACGACGGACTCTCCGAGGGCGAAAGACAGCTGCTCTGCATCGCGCGCGTCATGCTCATGAAGCCACCGATGCTAATTCTCGACGAGGCAACTTCATCGATAGACACCAGAACTGAACTGAAAGTTCAGGATGCGTTCAATACACTCATGCAGGGGCGCACCTCGTTCGTCGTGGCGCACAGACTCTCGACCATCCGCCACGCCGACTGCATTCTCGTCATGAAAGACGGCAAGGTCGCCGAGCAGGGCACGCACGAAGAGCTGCTCGCGAAGAACGGATTCTATACGAAGCTCTACAACAGCCAGTTTGCGCAGTGAGCGAACCGGTCAAATCGGCATCAGATAAACAGGGTGCCGATTTTTTGTTTCCTTGACGACGCGGGGAAACACGATGAATCTCGTCATATATTAAAAATCCCCACCCGTTTTCTTAATCGCAGAAGCACATTTAATTGACTCGCGGAGCAAAATATATTAATATATATTAAAGGGAAAGGATACCCGCTCCGCTATGCGGGCCAAAAGGAGACATTATGCTTAACATCAAAGATCTGACCAAAACCTACGGCGAGAAAAAGGCTGTTGACGACCTGACGCTGCATATCGCGCCCGGCGAGATATACGGCTTCATCGGCCACAACGGCGCGGGCAAGACCACAACGCTAAAATCCGTTGTCGGCATTTTGCAGTTCGACGAGGGCGAGATAACGATAAACGGCATCTCGATAAAAGATGACCCGCTCGCCTGCAAAAAAATCATAGCCTATATTCCCGATAATCCCGACCTCTACGAATACATGACGGGAATAAAATATCTGAACTTCATCGCTGATATTTTCGGCGTCAGCGCCGACGACCGCCGCGAGCGCATACATAAATATGCCGATATGTTCGGGCTGACCGCCGACCTCGCGCAGCCCATCTCGGCATATTCCCACGGCATGAAGCAGAAGCTCGCGATAATCTCCGCGTGGATCCACGAGCCCAAGTTAATTATCATGGACGAGCCTTTCGTCGGTCTCGATCCCGCCGCATCGCATCTGTTAAAAGGCATGATGCGCGAGGTCTGCAACTCCGGCGGCGCAATATTCTTCTCGACCCATGTGCTCGAAGTTGCCGAAAAGCTCTGCGACAAGGTCGCGATAATAAAAAGCGGAAAGCTCATCCGCTCCGGCACAATGGAAGAGGTCAAGGGCGACTCCAGCCTTGAGAACGTGTTCCTCGAACTGGAGGGAGAAGAATGCTGAAAACACTGATAAAAAAACAGCTTCTCGAACTCAATAAAAGTTTCTTCGTTGACCGCAAGACGGGCAAGGGCAAATCTCCCCGCTCGGCGACATTCTCGATAGTGCTGTTCATATTGCTCATGATTTTTGCCATCGGCGGAATGTTCTGCTATATGTCATATTCGATGCGCCCGCTGATAACCTATGGCATGAGCTGGCTCTATTTTGCCATTATGGGCGCTACCGCTGCGCTTTTCGGCGTTTTCGGCAGCGTGTTCAACACATATTCGAGCCTCTATGACGCAAAGGACAACGACCTTCTGCTCTCGATGCCCATTCCAGTGCGCGATATCATGGCGGCGCGTCTCATCGGAGTCTATCTCATGGGGCTGATGTATTCCGGCGTTGTGGTAATCCCCGCCGTCGGCGTGTATTTCATAACCGCGCATCCCGGAATATCCGGCATAACCGCCGTTATAATGGCCGTTATGGTGACTGTTCTCGTGCTTATACTGTCGTGCATACTCGGCTGGGTCGTTGCAAAAATCGCAGTTAAATTAAAAAACAAGAGCATTATAACAGTTATAGTTTCAATAGCGTTTCTCGGCGGCTACTACTATGTCTACTTCAGAGCGAACGAGATAATCACCGGCATCGTCGCAAATAGCGCGGCTGTTGCCGCAAAGGTGCGCACGTCCGCCTATCTGCTCTATATTTTCGGCAAGGCGTTCGCGGGCGATGTTCTGCCGACAATTATAATTTCACTCATCATTCTCGCTCTGCTCGCCGCGACGTGGCTCATAATGTCGCGCACATTCTTAAAGCTCGTCACGAGCAGCGGAAAGACCGCAAAGACAGTCTACAAAGAGAAGACGGTCAAACAGCAGGGCACCGACCGCGCACTTCTGCGCCGCGAGATAAACCACTTCCTCTCGAGCCCGTCTTATATGCTCAACTGCTCGCTCGGGGCGCTGTTTATGATAGCCGTCGCTGTTTTCTCGCTGATAAAAAGCGACTGGTTTATCGGCGTTGTAACCCGCATGGATGAGGATTTGCTGGAATACGCCCCGACATTTGCGTGCTTACTTTTATGCCTGCTCTCTTCTATGAATATACTCACCGCGCCCGCGATATCCCTCGAGGGCAAGAGCCTTTGGATAGCCCGTTCGCTCCCCGTCACCTCGTGGCAGATTCTCAGAGCGAAGCTGAAGCTCCATATGCTCTTCACCGCCGTCCCCGCACTGATATGCAGCATATGCTTCTGTATTGCCCTCAAGCCGGAGCTTCTCACGGCGGTGGTCATGATTATCCTGCCGCAGATATTCACGCTCCTATGCGCCGTTTCGGGGCTCAGAGTAAATATCAGGATGCCCAACCTCACCTGGAGCAGCGAGAGTGGAGCGGTCAAGCAGAGTCTCGGCATCATGCTCGCGATGTGCCTCGGCTGGGCGTATATCATCGTGCTCATCGCAGTCTATCTGTTCGCGGTGCAGGTGCTGCCGAATGTATTCGCGCTGATGATCGCGACGGCGGTCATAGCAATAATAACCGTGATATCCTTTTCAAGGCTCAAGCGCAAGGGCGTAAAGAGATTTGAGACACTGTAAGCAAAATTAAATATCAGCAGCCGTGGTTCGTTGAGAATCACGGCTGTTGTTTTTTGCGCTCTGCCTGCACCGATATGACAAACCAATAAAAAAGCGGCAGACAAGCACACCTGTCTGCCGCAATTTTATTTAATTATTTCTCAAGATTAGCCTTGAGGGTGTTGAGCTCGTCGCTCAGAGCCTTGGGAAGTCTGTCGCCGAACTTAGCGTAGAACTCCTCGATGCCCTTTGCCTCGTCCTCCCAGAGGGAGTTGTCAACGCTCAGGATCTCCTTGAGCTGATCCTCGCTGACCTCGTCCTCGATGCCCTCGAGGTTGATGTCCTCAGCCTTGGGTACGAAGCCGATAGCGGTCTCCTCTGCGTCGACCTTGCCCTCGCAGCGCTTGATGATCCACTCAAGCACGCGCATGTTGTCGCCGAAGCCGGGCCACAGGAAGTTGCCGTCGTCGTCCTTACGGAACCAGTTGACGTTGAATATCTTCGGAGCCTTATCCTCGTCGAGGCCTGCGCCGATGTCAATCCAGTGCTGCCAGTAATCAGCCATGTTGTAGCCGCAGAACGGAAGCATAGCCATGGGATCGCGGCGGACAACGCCGACTGCGCCGGCTGCTGCTGCGGTGGTCTCGGAAGCCATTATCGAGCCGACGAACACGCCGTGATTCCAGCTTCTTGACTGATAGACCAGCGGAGCGAGCTTAGCTCTTCTGCCGCCGAAGACGATAGCGGAGATCGGAACGCCTGCCGGATTCTCAAACTCGGAGCTGATGCACGGGCAGTTGACAGCGGGAGCGGTGAAGCGGCTGTTCGGATGAGCGCCCTTTTCCTCGCTCGTCTTGCCGTTCCACGGTCTGCCCTGCCAGTCGATGGCGTTCTCGGGCGGATTCTTGTCGAGGCCTTCCCACCAGACGGTGTTGTTGTCAAGGTTAAGCGCAACGTTTGTGAAAATGGTATTCTTTCTTGTCGCGGCAAGCGCGTTGGGATTGGACTTCTCGTTCGTGCCGGGGGCAACGCCGAAGAAACCGTTCTCGGGGTTGATAGCATAAAGTCTGCCGTCGGGACCCTTTCTGATCCAGGAGATGTCGTCGCCGACACACCAGATCTTGTAGCCCTTGTTTCTGTATCCCTCGGGCGGGATAAGCATGGCAAGGTTGGTCTTGCCGCAGGCGGACGGGAATGCCGCGCAGATATATTTGACTTCGCCCTTCGGATTCTCGAGGCCGAGGATAAGCATATGCTCAGCCTGCCAGCTCTCTTTCCAGCCCTGATAAGAGGCTATACGAAGAGCAAAGCACTTCTTGCCGAGGAGGACGTTTCCGCCGTAAGCGGAGTTGACGGAGATGATGGTGTTATCCTGCGGGAACTGGCAGATATAACGCTTCTCGGGGTCGATGTCGCAGCTGCAGTGCAGTCCGCGAACCCAGTCGTTGCTGTCGCCCAGAGTATCCATAACCTTCTTGCCGATTCTCGTCATGATAGCCATGTTGAGAACGACATAGATGGAGTCGGTCAGCTCAACGCCGATCTTCGAGAACGGAGAGCCGACAGGACCCATCGAATAAGGGATAATATACATTGTTCTGCCCTTATAGCTGTCTCTGGCTATATCGTAGAGCATCTTATAAGCCACAGCGGGATCCATCCAGTTGTTGGTCGGACCTGCCTGATCCGCGCTCTCGGCGCAGATGAATGTGCGGTTCTCAACACGCGCAACATCGTTGGGCTTGGTTCTGTGAAGCAGGCATCCGGGGAGGAGATCCTCGTTGAGCTTGGTCATCTCGCCGGTCTCGCATGCCTTGGCGCGCAGAGCGTCAAGCTGCTCCTCGCTGCCGTCGATCCACATGACTTCATCGGGAGATACAAGAGCTATCTTCTCTTCGATCCAGTCGATCACTGTCTTGTTCTGTGTCAAATGTTTCATGATATTTGACTCCTTTCGTCTAATCTATTAAGAAAGGTACCATCTTTACCCAGTATGTATTATACCCCAATAAACTCGGTTTTTCAATGACGAAACTGTTAACTTTCAGACCTTTTTTGATAAAAATTTATCAATTTCATCAATAGGCATCGAAGCTCGTGCATTGAGGGTCAGCGGGGCGATGTTTCCAGCCTTGAATTCATAGTAGCCCTGGGCGCCGACCATTGCCGCATTGTCGCCGCAAAGCGACAGCTCGGGCATGAACAGCGACCATGAATGAGCCTTGCAGATATCGGTCATTTCCGCCCTCAGGCGCGAGTTTGCGGACACGCCGCCTGCCAGGACTATCTTGTCGAAGCCGAAGTTCAGTGCCGCCTTTTCGGTGTTTTCGCGCAGGCATCTTACTACCGCCTCGATATACGACGCGCCGAGATCGGGCACGCTTATCTCCTCGCCCTTTTGCTTTGCGTTGTGGATGATATTGACGGCAGCAGTCTTGAGTCCTGAAAAGCTGAAATCATATTCGCTCCCGTCAACATGCGGACGCGGGAGCTTGTAGCTCTTCGGGTCGCCGTTCTTGGACACCCTGTCGAGGTTCACGCCGCCTGGATAATCGAGCCCCATGGCGCGTGCCGCCTTGTCCATCGCCTCGCCTGCAGCGTCGTCGCGCGTTCTGCCGATAATATGAAAATCCGTGTAGTCGCGCACCTCGATTATGTGGCTGTGACCGCCTGAGACGACGAGCGCGAGAAACGGCGGCTCAAGGTCGGGGTGAGTTATATAGTTCGCCGCGATATGCGAGCGCAGATGATGCACGGGCACGAGCGGTTTGTTCGCGGAAAACGCGAGTCCCTTCGCAAAATTCACGCCGACTAACAGCGCGCCGATAAGCCCGGGCGCATATGTGACGGCTATCGCGTCAACGTCACCAACATTCATCTCCGCCCTGTCGAGCGCCTCGCCGACAACGCCGGATATCGCCTCCGCATGGCGCCTTGACGCTATCTCCGGCACGACTCCGCCGTAGAGTATATGTTCCTTCACCTGCGACGCTATGACGCTTGAAATAACGCGCCTGCCGTCCTCAACGACCGCCGCCGCGGTCTCGTCGCAGGAGGATTCGATTGCAAGTATCTTCATTTTGCTCACCCTCATCTGTCAAAAAACTTTGTCATTATCTCCGCATCCTCGCGCGGATCGGAATAAAAATTCTTTCTTGTTCCGACTTCTTTGAAGCCGCGTTTTTTATAGAGCGCCTTCGCCGGGTCATTTGAAGCCCTGACCTCGAGCGTTATCAGCACGCAGCCGCGTTTTGTTGCGCCGCGCTCCGCCTCTTCGAGCAGCTTTTCCGCTATCCCGCGGCGGCGGAATTTTTCGGACACGGCGACATTGGTTATATACGCCTCGCCCACTATCTCCTGCACGCCGATATATCCGGCAATAAAACCGTCGGCAACCGCGCAGAGAAAATGAGCCTGATCGTTATCAAGCTCTTCCCGAAGCGACTTCTCGCTCCACGGATGCGAAAAACATTCGCGCTCGAGCGACACGACGCCGCCTATATATTTTTCCGTCATCGGAACCGTTTCAACTTCAAAAATACCGATCAGCTCCCGCTCTTTATCTTTTCGTAAAGCTCCGGCAGCGCGCCGTTTATCTTCTTTGCGCACTCGCGGTAGACTTCGATATCGCATCCGTAGGGGTCGTCAACTCCGCCGGCGAGCACATAGAGTCTCTCGTCGGGAATCATGCGATTGAGCATCTCATACTGCTCATCGGTCATGCAGACTATCAGGTCTGCCTTGCGCGCGATGCTGCGGGTCAGCATACGCGATTTATGCTCCGAGATATCGACTCCGTATTCGAGGGCGACCGCCTGCGCGTTGTCGCTCGCGGGGCGTCCGTCAAAGGTCGCAAGTCCCGCGCTCGAGCAGTCTATACCGCTCTCCCCTTTTTCTTCGAGCAGTTTTTTGAACATCCCCTCCGCCATCGGGCTGCGGCAGATGTTACCCGTGCAAACAAAAACCAGATTCATGTTTCCTCCGTTTTATCAGCCTTTCGCGTCATACCAGGTGCGCCCGGAATGGACATCCGCAGTGAGAGCCACAGAGAGCTTGACCGCATTTTCCATTTCCTCTTTGAGCAGGGCGCTCACACGCTCTTTTTCGTTCTCCGGTGCTTCGACTATCAGCTCATCGTGCACCTGCATTATCAGCTTCGCCGCCAGATTCTCGCGCTCAAGGCGTTCGTAAACTCTTATCATCGCTATCTTGATTATATCCGCCGCCGTGCCCTGAATGGGCATATTGCGCGCCACGCGCTCGCCAAACGCGCGGGTGTTGGCGTTCGATGCGGTGAGCTCCGGCAGATATCTGCGCCGCGCGAACATCGTCTCGGCGTAGCCGTCTTTCTTCGCCTTTTCGACCACGTCGTGCATATATTTGTCAACGCCTGAATAGTGCCTGAGATAGCCTTTTATATACTCATCCGCCTCGCTGCGGCTGACTCCGATATCTTTGGCGAGCGAGAACGCGCCGATGCCGTATACTATACCGAAATTGACCGCTTTCGCGCGGCTTCTCATTATCGGAGTGACAAGCTGCGGCGGCATATCAAAGACCTCGGACGCGGTCACAGTGTGGATATCAGTGTTATCGTTGAACGCCTTTATCATGTTTCGGTCGCCCGAAATATGGGCGAGAACGCGAAGCTCAATCTGCGAATAGTCCGCGTCAACGAGCACATATCCGTCCCGCGCGACGAAGAATTTCCGCATCTCGCGCCCGAGCGGAGAGCGCACGGGGATATTCTGAAGATTCGGCTCGGTCGATGAGATTCTGCCGGTTCTCGTCTCGGTCTGATTCAGAGTCGAACGGATGCGCCCATCCTCGCCGATAACCTTGAGCAGACCGTCGCAGTAGGTCGACCTGAGCTTTGAAAGCGTTCTGTATTCAAGGATATCGCGCACAGCGGGGTGCTTGTTTTCGAGCGATTCGAGCACCTGCGCGTCGGTCGAATATCCGCTTTTTGTCTTTTTTCTCGCGGGCAGCTTGAGCTTTTCAAACAGCGCTTCGCCGAGCTGCTTGGGCGAGTTCAGATTGAACTCGTAGCCAACTAGAGCGTATATCTCCTGCTCAATTTCGGCTATCCTCTCGCCGAGCTGTTTGCCGAATTCCGCGATTCCGTCGCGGTCAACGGCAAAGCCCGTCTGCTCCATTGAAGAGAGCACATGCGCGAGCGGAAGCTCTATATCATGAAGCAGCTGCTGCTGTCCGTTTTCCTCAATTTTTTTGTCCATCGCCGCAAATAATCTTCTCAGCGACGCGGCGGCGCAGTCGTTTTCATCGCCGTTTTCAACCGGCACTGCCGTCGAATATTCGCCCGCAAGACGCAGCGCGTCATAGGACGAGGCGGATGGGTTGAGGACATAGCCCTCAAGCTCCAGGTCGCCGCACATATTCCTGCACTGAGCCGAACAGCCCTGCGCGAATGAATAGAGCGACTTTATGTCCGCCGTGTATTTTTTTATATTTTTATCTTCGAGCAGCTTTATAAAGAACGGATAAAAATTCTCGTTTTCGCAGTCGCACACGAGCACTTTGTCCCCGAGATCGAAACGGCACTTTTCGCCGTCCCAGAGAAAATAGCTCTCGCCGTCAGACTTAAGGCGCGTCATCAGCTGGCCGAAATCATCCTCGGCGCAGACCGGGACAGGCTTCTCCTCTTTTTGCGGTTCAGAGGCTGTGTTTGATATCTCGAGCCCGAGGCGGTCGATGAGCTTGAACATCTCGAGATCCGCGAGCATTCTTGTGACCTTGAAATTGTCGGGCGCTCTGAGAATATAGCTCTGCGGGTTATTGTCGATCGGGATATCGCAGTTTATCGTGCCGAGCTTTTTGCTCAGGAACGCCATGTCCCTGTCTTTTTTCAGCTTGTCCCGCACTCCGGGTTTGATATCTATCGTGTCGATATTGTCGTAGATATATTCTATCGAGCCGAAGCGGGCTATTAAATCGCCGGCAGTCTTTTCGCCGATTCCCGCAACGCCGGGGATATTGTCCGAGCTGTCGCCCATAAGGGCTTTTATGTCAATGAGCTTTATTGGCTCAACGCCGTATTTTTCGCGCACTGCCTCGGGCGTGTATCTGTCGGTCACAGGTCTGCCCATCTTCGTCGCGGCGAGCAGAACATTGACGCTGTCGGACACCAATTGCAGGCTGTCTCTGTCGCCCGTGGCTATTGTGCAGACGGCGTCGCCGCTGTGGCGTGCGAGAGTGCCGAGAATATCGTCCGCCTCATATCCGGGCTTTTCAACTATCGGCACGCCCATCGCCTCAAGCAGTTCCTTGAGCACGGGCATCTGCTGCGCGAGCTCATCGGGCATACCCTTTCTTGTCGCTTTGTAGCCGCCGTACATCTCATGGCGGAAAGTCGGCTGTTTGACATCAAAAGCGACCGCCACCGCCTGCGGCTGGCACTCGTCTTTGAGGCGCAGAAAAATATTCATAAAGCCATAGATGGCGTTGGTGAATCTGCCGTCCTTCGTCGTGAGCACCTTTATGCCGTAAAACGCGCGGTTCAATATGCTGTTGCCGTCAATAACAAGAAAGTTCATGTTCAGCCTCCGAGCTTTGAGTCTAAGATACTATATTATACCACACAAGCGGCGATTTGCATACTTTTTTATATCCTTTTTCCCTTTATATAAACGCACTCGAGCTCTTTCAAATCGGACGAGAGGACGGTTAAGTCCGCGCGCTTGCCGACCGCTATACTGCCCGTCACATCGTCGACGCCTATCGCGCGGGCGGGATTTATCGTGCAGGATTTCACCGCCTGGCGGACGGGCACGCCGAAACTGATTATATTCCTGAACTCAGCAAAAATATTTGTCGTGCTCGCGGCTATCGTACCGTCGGCGAGCAGAGCCTTGCCGTCTTTTACATACACTGTCGTGCCGCCGAGCTCATATTCGCCGTCGCCGAGACCCGAGGCACACATGGAGTCGCTGACCGCGACACTCCTGTCCTCGCCGAGTATCTTATATAACAGGGCGAGATACGCCGGGTGGATATGCATCCCATCGCTTATCAGCTCCGCCGTGGCATTTTCGGCTCTGAGCGCCGCGACTGCCGCGCCGGGCTTGCGGTTATATATCGGATCCATGCCGTTCAAGAGATGCGTCGTGTGGGTTATTCCGTTTTTGTAGCCGAGCTCCGCCTGCTCGAATGTCGCGGCGGTGTGCGCGGCGGACACCGTGCATATCTTCGACGCCTCGTGCGCAAATTCTATAGCTCCCGGAAGCTCGGGCGCCAGCGACACAAGTCTTATTTTGCAGATTTTATCGAGCTTTTTGAGCTCGTCTATGTCCGGCTCATGCAGATATTCGGGATTCTGCGCGCCGCGCTTTGCATATGAGAGGAACGGTCCCTCCATATTGATGCCGTGGATATATGCGCCGCACTCCTTGCCGAGATATCCCGCCGCATTCTCAAACGCCTTTTCTATCCTGTCATATGGCAGAGTCATCGACGCGGGGCAGAACGAAGTTACGCCGAAACTCGCGAGAGTCCGCGACATGGTTTCGAGCGTATGCGGCTGAGCGTCGGAGAAATCCGCTCCCCCGCAGCCGTGGATATGTATGTCGATAAAGCCGGGCAGGATAACGCATCCGGAAAGATCGTGCTCCTCCCCGCCGTTTAAATTTTCACCTATTTCAGCTATTTTGCCGTCCTCAACGCGCACATCCGCGCGGCGCGGAGCAAACTCGGAATCGAAAATATCCGCATTCTTCAGTATCATTTTATATTCCTCCGTCGCAGTAAAAAAGGCTGTTTCATATTGAATCCAATACAAAACAGCCCCTTTGTTATTGATTATATAAATTACGCGTTGTCATCGATGAACTTAACGATATCGCCGACAGTTCTGACATGATCGAGAACATCGTCGGGAACTTCGAGGTTGAATTCCTCTTCGATGGACATAGAGAGATCGACAAGATCAAGGCTGTCTGCGCCGAGATCTCCGGAAATAGATGCATCCTCGGTAACAAGATGGCTGTCTATCTCGAGCTGCTCGCAAATGATTTTCTGGACTCTTTCAAAAGTTGACATTTTTATTTCTCCTTATACTATAATTTTAAAATCAACCTTTTGTTTTCGAGGAAAGCGGAATTAATTTCCGTGCCTCTTATAGTATAGATATTATTAATATTATCGCCGTTTGTCAATACTTTATCTGTAAAAATTTTATTAATTTCACAGTGTGTATTTTTCCCCGATACAAAAGGCGTGAATATAGCCGCGCCGCGGGGAAAAAATAGATTTGAAAAAAATACTTTCGGGTGATGATATGGATATATTTCTCAGCTTTCTCAAGGCGTTCGCGGTCGGCGGCGCGATATGCGCGGTGGGTCAGATAATAATGGATCTGACAAAGCTGACACCCGGGCGCATACTCGTCTGCTTCGTCGTGGCGGGAGTCGTGCTCGGCGCGGTCGGAGTCTATGCTCCGCTCGCAAAATGGGCGGGCGCGGGGGCAACGGTTCCGCTGACGGGTTTCGGCTTCGCCATGGTAAAAGGTGTCAAGGAGGCTATCGCCGAAAAGGGCGCGCTCGGCATCCTGACGGGTCCTCTGACCGCATCGAGCGCGGGGATAACCGCGGCGGTGCTCTGCGGTCTTATCGCATCATTTGTTGCGAGACCAAAGGAAAAATAAGAAAAAGTCACCTGCCATACACAATAGCGTATAGCAGGTGAAATTTTTTCAAAAAATCAGTTGGCTGCGGGTGCGCAGGTATCGCAGCAGGAGCAGGAGACATAATTCTCCGGCTCGTCGGCAGCAGCCTTCTTCTTGTCTATGATCTTCTTGACGGCAAACGCTATACCGACAACAGCGGCGGCAACAGCGATGATGATAGCGACGATCTTGATTATCTTCTTAGCTTTGTCCATGGTCTCACCTCCTGTTTGATTCTTATCGATTATGATTATACGCCAAACACAGGCAAAAGTCAAACCATACGATAAAAATTTACAAATGGATATTATGCCGCATCAAAAAGAAAAATCGCGAAAAGAGTAAAATAAAAAAATTAACGGTCATGGCAAAAGCCAGAACCGTTAATCGTTTGTTTGCAATCTTACGCCTCGTTGAGAAGCTTTGCAAGAGCGGACTTCTTGCGAGCAGCATTGTTCTTATGAATAAGGCCCTTGGCGGCTGCCTGATCGACCTTCTTTATAGCTGCGGTGACAACTTCCTTCTTATCTGCCGCGTTGGTCTCAGCAGCAGTGTGAGCCTTCTTTATGGCAGTCTTAAGGGCTGAATTGCGGGACTTGTTGCGGGCGGCCTTTGTCTTGTTGACGATGACACGCTTCTTAGCTGACTTGATATTAGGCATTTTTGCACCTCCTTCATCATACAGTTAATAATCTTATCATAGACTTTGCCAAAATGCAAGAGAAAAAGAAAAAATTTTTGCCTTTCGCACCCCTGCGAAAGCGAAACGGAGACGAAAAAATGAACTTCAGAACAGACCTTGCGCTCGAAGTGCGCGAAAATCTCGAGGGTAGCAGAATCGACGGCGTGGAATGCACGAGCTTTGAAAGCGCGGGCGCGGAAATAACCCGCTTGCGAGTCACGGACAGGCGCGGCGAAAAAATATTGGGCAAGCCGCGCGGAGAATATATAACCGTGCAGTCGCAGTCGTTCGCGCGCTCCTCGCGCATAAGCGACGAGCTTATAGATGCCGTGGCGCAGGAGCTCTCTCGCCTGCTCCCGTCCGAGGGCACGGTGCTCGCCGCGGGGCTCGGCAACACGAATATAACCCCCGATGCGCTCGGCCCCAAATTTATCGGCGGCATGTTTGTCACAAGACACCTAAAGCGCGAGCTATGCGAGCAGCTGGGGCTCGGCAGGCTGCGCCCGGTCGCGGCGATAGCACCCGGAGTGCTCGGTCAGACAGGAGTCGAAACAGGCGAGCTGCTGCTCGGCGCGGTGAATGTGATAAAGCCCTGCGCCGTGATAGTCGTCGATGCACTCGCCGCGCGCAAGCTCGGCAGGCTCGGGAGCACAGTTCAGATATCTGACAGCGGAATAATCCCCGGCTCTGGAGTCGGCAACTCCCGCGCCGAGATAAGCCGAAAAACGCTCGGCGTCCCGGTCATATCCGTGGGCGTTCCGACGGTCGTTGATGCGCACACACTCGCCCGCGATGTGTCGGGTAATAACACAAATGAACCTGCCGAGGACGCAAAAATGATGGTCACACCGAAAGAGATAGACCTGCTTATCGAGCGCTGTTCGGGACTGCTCTCGCTCGCCGTAAACCGCGCTTTGCAGCCGGAGCTGAGCATAAAAGACCTCATCGAGCTGACAAGCTGACAATTTTGCCTGAAATTGTTACAGAAATGTTACAATTTAATCTTTCTTTGTAACCATTTTGTATTCAACTGTAATCGTTTTGTGGTGGCTTTAGCCCCCTGTTCGGTATATACTATGTATCGTAGGAAAGAGAAACTACGAAACGGTTAAGGAGGACAACAAAATGGTATTACAGGCATTAGGAATCATCTTGGTATTGGCAGTCGTCATGTCAGTGGCGGCAGTAGGCAGTTCGACCTCCGGCAGAACTGAACCGTAAAAGTGTTCTGAACGGATAAAAAACAAAACAACTTCTCGATTGCCGCCGCTTGTGCGGGCGACGGCAAATCAGTTCCCCATCACCCCCAGAGCTTCCGGTGCTCTGGGGGTTTCCCATTTTTATGTGATTTTTAAGCAGTGCAATTCGTAATATCGGCGATAGCCGAGACAGAATCGTGGCAATTTTGAAATGTCGATAACTTGCCCTTACCTTTGCGACCCACCACAATCAAATAATATCTCCTTTCCGCGTTTCGGCATTTTCTTTTTATTTGAAAAAGAAAACGCCTGCAAAAGAAAAG